>Ga0102926_1000357_pt1 | contig 25771 bp, 21 predicted proteins | sample SalPonR1_A_D2_MG_FD_78173 | JGI IMG/M metagenome (GOLD analysis project Ga0102926, IMG submission 78173) | Salt pond soil microbial communities from South San Francisco under conditions of wetland restoration - Salt Pond MetaG R1_A_D2_MG | ecosystem: Environmental > Aquatic > Marine > Intertidal...
GGGGCTTCTTCCTCGGGGGCTTCTTCCTCGGGGACTTCTTCCTCGGGGACTTCTTCCTCGGGGACTTCTTCCTCGGGGGCTTCTTCCTCGCGAGCTTCTTCCGCCGCAGTATCCGTTTCAGGGAATTCCTGCTCAAGGGCCTCGGCTTCGGCGAATTCCTCGCCCGGCACCTCCGCCTCGGCCTCTTCGGTCTCGGGAAATTCTGCGTCCGGCGCTTCAGCGGTCAGTTCGTCGGCAGCATCCGCCTCCGGCCTCTCGGGCTCGACTTGCTCTTCGAACGCTGCAAAATCGACACCGACTTCCGCCTCGTCCTCGCGCTGGCCGGAAGCCCGCGTGCGGTCCTCATGTGAAACCTCTCGATGCAAAGCAGAAATCAGCGAGCGCGCCTGACCGGCAAGTTGTGCGGTTTCGAAATGATCAGTGGACACAGCCCGCTTCTGGAGTCGATCCAACCGCTTGCCGAGAAGCGAACGCAGGTCTTCCATCAATTCAACCGACGGTTCTGCCGCATCGCTGTCGGTATCAAGCACTTCCTGCAGATATTCCTCAATCAGCTGCATGCTTTCGGCTTCGTCACCGATGGGCGCGAGCCGAAGCGTGCCCTTGATGGTATGAACCGACCGGATCAAATCGCGATCGACATCAGCCGGCCATCCCTGGCGACGGCTGGTTTCGATCCAGTGATCGATGGTTTCAAGATGATCGTTGATCTCCTTGACCATCAGTTGTACCAGCGTCGGGTCAAGGCCCTCGAGTTCCGGCAGGTCGGCCTCCTGACCGACTCGGTTCACGCGCGAGAGCAATGCATCGATGTCGTCGTCATCGAGATCGGCGGCCTCGCCCACGAGCCGGGCTCGAAGGCTTGGCAGTGCATCGATCGCCTCACCGACGAGATCGACAGCCTGCTCGGCCGAGTATTGCTCGTCCAGGGTCTGGTTGAGCAACTGCTCGATTGCCCAGGAAAACTCACCAATGCGCTCTGCACCAGCCATCCGGCCGGAACCCTTGAGCGTATGAAAGGAGCGCCGAATGTCGGTCAGCAAGGCCTGGTTGCCCACGTGCTCGCGCCATTCGGGATAACGTTGCTTGAGAGAATTCAGTTCCTCGTCGAATTCCTCGAGGAAAATGGACATCAGGTCGAAATCGTCGCCGTCCGCCGCAGACCCGCCATTCATTGCAGATTCTTCCAGGGCCGGTTCTTCCGAAGCGGGCTCCTCGGCGGCCGGTTCCTGCTCGTCGTAGTCCGTTTCTTCGGCTTCAATCCCCTGTTGGTCGGATTCGAGCCCCTCGACGGCGTCGGGCGTTTCGCTCAGCGTTTCGGCGCGCTCATCGACTGGCGACGGCTGGTCCGCCGACCATTCAAAGTCGATCGAAAGCGGCGCTTCGAGCTTTTCCTCGGCGGGCTCTTCTTCAGCCTGATCCGCATCGCCGGCCGCTGCTGCTTCCTCGTCCGCGGATTCCGGGAACCCTTCTCCCCCAGGTTCCGAGGCGTCTTCGCCCTGGTCGCCGAAATCGATGGTCAGGGGAGCATCTTCGGCTTCTGAAAGCTCTTCGCCGGTCGCCGCTTCTGCATCGACTGCGTCTTCGGATTGCGGCTCCAGGTCTTCTTCCACTTCAGTTCTTTCAGCCCCGGCTTCGGCTTCATCGGCCGGAGCAGCGGGCCTGGACAGGTAGCCCAGATCGATCAGGCGGTTACGGGCGTCGTGAAGATACTCTGCTCCACGATCATCGAGGCGGGTCAGGCTGTCGAGATAGAAATCGACCACCACCAGCGCTTCCGCCAACCCCTCCAGGTGTTCGCTGTCGGCTTCATCGGTCGCGCCGCTGCCCATCTCGTCGTCGATGCATGACGCGCTGGCCTCCAGCATTTCCGCGGCCACGGGCTGCCCGGCCATGTAAAGAACGCCGGCAACGCGACCAAGAATTCGCATCGACTGTTCGACACTGTCCGAATCGGACTGGCCGCGGTGGACCTGATCAAGAAGGTGCTTGACCTGTCCAAGGTCGTCCAGTGCCTCACCGAGCAACTGGCGCATGACGCGGCGATATTCGGCCTTGGGCAGATGCCGTCCGTCACCTTCCAGAAGATTGGATTCGGGCACTTCGCCCAGATACAGCACCGCCTCGTCGAGTTCTGACTCGACCAGCAAAAGCTCTCGGGCAACGTCCAGCAAGACCGGATTCTCAGGATCCGCGGTCAGTTCGCCCAGCCGGTCGGCCTGCTTGCGGACGCGCTGCTTGAGCCGGTCCAGCCCGAGCATGCCGAAACTCTCGGCCACCGAGCGGAGCAGGGTGGCCTGATCATTGATGCCAGTACCCTCGGTCTGGCGGCCGAGCAAAAACTCGTTGAGTGCTTCCTTGGCCTGATTCAGTTCGCCGCGAGCCGCCTCGGCGATCGCCGTGAAAAGCTCCCGGTTTCGACCCGAAAGAACGCTGCGGGCACGCTCCAGTTCGGCTGAATCGGCGGCGGGTGCGCCGCCGGTTGCAGCTCGAATCCGGTCGATTTCGGGGCAACCCTCGGCGGCCGCCCGCAGGTCCTCGAGCAGTGCCGTTGCCACCTTGTCGGCCTGCGCCCGCACCGAATCGTCATCGTCTTCGTCGCTCAACCGGCGGAGCAACTGATCCAGCGAGGCCAGATGTGCCTGAATCTGGGGTCCGGGCTTGAGCTGGCCGCCGGCCAGGCCTTTGAAGACCGCCTCGGAAACCGTGCCCAGCCGACGCAGATATCGGTGCGGCGCAAGCTGAAGCGCATCGGTGAATTCGACCAGGCCGACGACGTCGTCTGGATCCTTGAGCCAGTCTCGAAGCGCGCGCTGGTATCCGCGTCGCAGCGCGTCGGCGTCTAGGGGTGCAAAATCGCCGCTGCTCTCGTCATTCAGCGCATCGATGCCGGTCGCCGCAGCGGGCTCGGTCGCCGTCTCCAGACCGGCGGCGGCATAGGTCCGACGGATGAACCCTTCAAGCACCTCGGGAAGATCCGGCGCGCCGGTTTCCAATCTTTCAAGATAGTCCGGGAGGACTGCTACGCTCTCGAGCAGAACGGTGGCAGTTTCCTGATCCGGAGCCTCGATCGCATCCAGCGCCTCGCCCAGCGCCGTGGCCAGGCCGGCTGCACCGGATACACCGAGCGTTTCAAGCGATGCCGCCAGCCGGCGAGAGGCCGCCCGGGCCTGGTCCAGATCCGGCGCGCTTTTATCGGGTTCACCTGCCCAGGCCTCCAGCGCATGGCGAATCTCGTCGCACAGTGCGACCAGGTATGGACGTGTCCATTGAATTCCCTGGGCGCGCGCTGCCGCAGAACTGTTCAACATGCCGACCTCATTTGCAGTGAATCACGGAATTGCCGAAGGTGTCCGTCACCTCGGATCAATCCTGATCTTCGGGAAGCGTGAAGTCGGATACCGAGTCGCGCAGGTCGCGCACCAGGTCGGCCAGGCTGACCACCGACTTCGCGGTGCGGCTTGTGCCTTCCGAGGTCTGCACCGACACATCGCGGATCGAGTTCATCAGACGCGCGATCTTGCCCGCGTTCTGCGACTGCTGCTGAGCCTGTTCCGAGATGTCCTTGATCAGCCCTGCCAGGTCGTTGGAGACCTTCTCGATGGATTCCAGCGCCTCACCGGCGTCCTCGGCAGTCCGCGCGCCGGTGACTACCTGGGAAGTGGTCGTTTCCATCGAGGTGACCGCCTCGGAAGTGTCCGACTGAATCGTCTGCACCAGCGTCTCGATTCGGCGGGTTGCATTGGTAGCGCGTTCGGCAAGGCGCTGCACCTCGTCGGCGACCACCGCGAACCCGCGGCCCGCGCCGCCCGCCGACGCGGCCTGGATGGCGGCGTTGAGCGCCAGCACGTTTGTCTGTTCCGAGATCCCGTTGATCAGTTCGACGATGTCGCCAATTTCCTGGGACGATTCACCCAGGCGCTTGATGCGCTTGGAAGTGTCCTGTATCTGATCGCGAATCTGGTCCATGCCCGAGATCGTCTGGCGGACCATGTCGGCCCCGCGGTTTGCGATCTGAACCGAGTTCTGCGCAACCTCGGCCGACTCGCTGGAGCGCCTGGCCATTTCGTCGAACGACTTGGCCATCTGGTTGACCGTGTCGGACGCGACCCTGATCTCCTGCGCCTGATGCTCGCTGGCTTCAGCCAGCTGGGTAGTCGTGGCCTCGGTTTCCTGCGCCTGGGCCGCCACCTGGCGCGCAGTCGAGTTTACGCCGGAAACCAGGTCTCTCAACGCCTCCACGGCGAAGTTGACCGAATCTGCGATAGCGCCGGTCACGTCCTCGGTGACGGTGGCTTCAACTGTGAGGTCACCATCGGCGAGCGAGCTCATCTCATCGAGCAGCCGCAGAATGGCCTCCTGGTTTCGCTGGTTGACCTTGGCGGTTTCGAGTGCTCGCCTGCGCTGGACCACGTAAAGGTTGAGACCCACCAGGAACAGCATCAGCAGCGCCGCGCCGGCCAGCGCGATACCGGCGATCAGCGAGGGCCAAAGGCGACCTTCGCCGAGCGTGGCGTACTCGTCTGCAAGCGCGTTGGCTTGCGCAGTCAGTTCCTGAGAATCCAGGAAGATTTCGTCGGCCGCCTCACGCACCTCGAACAAATCGGAGGAACCGGCCAGAATGGTATCCACATCGATCTTGACCTCCTCGAACACCGGCTGGATTTCGGCCAGCGCATCGAGCACCTGCTGGTTTCGAACCGCCGGGATGTTGAGTTCTTCATTGCCCAGCAGCAATCCCTGCAGCACCTGGTCGAAAAGCTCGGCTTCGCGGCTGAAAGCGTCGGCCGCCGAAATCGCGGCTCCGCCACCGCTAAGGATTTCGCCCACGCGCCTGAGCATACGATCGGCGAGAACCAGCTGGCGGCTGGCCAGGTAAATCTGGCCTGTAGGCGTCCCGGTCTGAATCATCGTCCGGACTGCCTCGTCCGACAGGCCCTGGAGACGCGGAATGTTCGTGGCAAAAGCGGCGGCTGCATCGGCCAGGTCGAGAACGAGCTGGGAGCGGCTGAGAATTCTTTCGGCTTCAGCGTCTATGCCCTGCCAGATCTGCTCCAGGGTCGAGAGACTGTCGTTGACCGACGCCGGCGACGGCGGCAGGTTGGTTTCAGGGTTGCCGTTGCGGAGCTGACTGATCGATTCAGCGATGATGTCACGCGTGGTGGCAAGCTCGTCGAAGGCGTCGAAGTTACCTACGGCGGCTTCCCCGGCGGCCTTGGCAAGCTGCTGCGCACGCACCTGAATTTCGGTCGTCAGCGCCAGGTACTGGGTTTCCTGCGCGTTGCGCTGGTTCAGCAGGAAGAAGTTCAACGATACGGCGCCCACCAGTCCGACCAGAACCAGGAACAACAGCACCTGGAACGGTGATAGCCGACGCTCGGTGATAGGGGTTGCTTTGCTGCTCATGCCTTGGCCTCTCGATTCAATGGCTCATTCAAACTTGTTTGTCTCGCCCGCCGGCCGCTGGCCGACTGCGTCGTCATGCCGATCCATCCAGAAACGTCGGGTCGGTCATCAATTGGTTTACGCGGAACCGTCCCCAGCGCTCGTCGCCCTGGGGAAAGACCTGGTCGACCAGGCCCTTCAATGCATCGTCCTCGAGCGTCTCTTCGATCATCTCGGGAATGCTGAAATGTCGCTGGCCGAAAACTTCGTCGACGATGAGGCCGAGAAAGCGGCCCTGAAGGCGCGTCAGGATCAGGCGGGTTCGTGCGGTAATCGGCGTACGCGAGCCATAAAGAAACCAGCCCAGGTCCACGATTGTGACCAGATTGCCGCGAACGTTGGCCATGCCAAGCAACCAGTCGCGCGAACCGGGCACTGGCGTGGCCTGCGGCAGAGGCAGGATTTCGTCGACTTCGGTGATGCCCACCGTAAGGCGATGCGAGCCCAACCGAAAAACAACACCATCCCAGGTGTTGTCTCGATCACGCTGCGAAGATCCGCTGGCATCGTGCGCAATACTTCTGCGCTCGAAATCGGCCAGCAGCTCGAACAGGGACTTGGCTGCTCTACTTACCATCGGGACCTGTCGATCCTCCCTCTCAGTGATTCGTGGCCCGGATTCAACCGGCCGCTTCCCTCATCCAGTGCCGCCGAAGCGGCCCTTGGAGCTCTGCCGGTTTTCCCTCATGCCGCGCTCTTGGCCGGCGCCTTCTCGCGGACGGCTTCGAGCAACTCATCCTTGGTGAAAGGCTTGGTCAGATAATGGTCCGACCCAACGATCCTTCCGCGCGCCTTGTCGAACAGACCGTCCTTGCTGGTCAACATGATGACCGGTGTCGACCGAAAATTGTCGTTGTTCTTGATAATCGCGCAGGTCTGGTAACCATCCAGCCGCGGCATCATGATATCGACAAAGATCAGATCCGGATGATGTTCGTGAATCAGGGCCAGCGCTTCGAACCCGTCGTCTGCAGTAAGCACCTCGCACCCTTCTCGCCCCAGCATCGTCTCCGCTGACTTGCGAATGGTTCGACTATCATCGATGACCATCACTTTAATCCCCTCCAGGCCCGAGGCCGAACCACCTTTGCCTTTACTCATAGATTGCTCACTCATTCAAACTGCCCTCGACCCAACGCGTCGTCCCAAAGTGTCACGTGCTTACAGCATCTTCTTTATACCAAGTCTAAACGCTTGAAACAATTGAATCCAGTGCCATTGAATCTTTTTTGACAAGAGCACTTGCCGCACACACTGATAAACTGGTGACTTAATTCGAACAGGAGCAATAATCTGTGACGAGCAACGCAGTTGTTTGCGTGATGGACGATCTGGGCCACATCAAGCCGGCCAAGGATACGACCTTCGCCCTGATGCTCGAAGCGCAGCGTCGCGGTCTGCCGGTCTGGTACGCGAACGAATCCGATCTCGTTCTGGCCGGCGGCGAATGCATCGCAAGGCTCCGGCAGGTCCGTCTTTTCGACGACCCCGACCACTGGTTCGACGTCGAAACGGAAACGACCCGGGCACTCGGCAGTGGCGATCTCGTGCTGATGCGTTGCGATCCTCCGGTAGACGACAACTACGTCTACGCCACAATGATGCTGGATCGCGCAGAGGCCCACGGCGCACGCGTCGTCAATCGGCCGGCCGCGCTTCGCAACTTCAACGAAAAGCTTTCGATATCGCGCTTCCCCGAGCTGACCCCGGCCACACGCGTCACAGCCGATCCGGCGACCCTGCGCGACTTCGTAGCCAAGCACGGTCGCGCCGTGCTCAAGCCGCTGGACGGTATGGGCGGCCGCGGGATCTTCCTGGCCAATGCCGAAGACCCTAACCTGAACGTGATTCTCGAGACGCTTACCGGTGATGGCCGGAACCCGGCCATGGCCCAGGAATTCCTGCCCGGCATCGCCGACGGCGACAAGCGCATTCTGATGGTCCACGGCGAACCCGTGCCTTATGTGCTCGCACGCATTCCCGGCGGTTCCGATTTTCGCGGCAACCTTGCCCGCGGCGGGCGCGGAGAGGGACAGCCGATCAACGACGACGAACTGCGAATCGCACGCACCGTCGGGCCGGTGCTGGTGGAAAACGGCATCGAGTTCGCCGGCCTGGACGCCATTGCCGGAAAGCTCACGGAGATCAACGTGACAAGCCCGACGTGCGTGCGCGAACTCGATGCGCAATTCGGGATCAATATAGGCGAAATGCTTTTCGACGCACTCGGCAGACAATGACGACCAGATCAGCCGCACCAGCAAGAAGCGAGACCGAAACGCTGGTACTGGCGCTGGTACTGGCTTTGATACTGCACGTCGCCGTCATTACCCAGCTTCATTTCGACTGGATCAACACGGCCCTCGAATCGCGCGCGCCGGATCTGGACGTGATCCTGGTCGACTGGGCCAGCGAACGGGCGCCCGAGGAAGCCGACTTCCTGGCCCAGGCCAACCAGACCGGCGGCGGCGACAACCCGGAGCTGGAGCGTCCCTCGGCCCCACCGCCCAGCGAAGCGGCCGGCAACCCGGAACCGCAGCCGGAAGCATCCACCCAGCCCCAGCCGGAAGCCGATCCCGCGAAACAGACGGTGCTGGCCCGCGAAACCGAGACGCCGGACCTGACCCAGATCGAACAGCCCCCGGCCGAGGACGAGTCGCTGCCCGACGCCAGCCAGCTGCTGCAACAGGCGCGAACCATCACCCAGGCCTCACCGGATCCGCTTGCGTACGAGCGCATCGTGCCCAAGCGGCCGCGACGCAAGTTCATCACCGCCAACACGCGCGAGCACCTCTATGCCAGCTACATGCGGGCCTGGGTTGCCAAGGTCGAGCGCGTCGGCAACATGAACTACCCCGAACAGGCCCGCCAACGCAATCTCGAGGGAAGTCTGGTACTCGGTGTGGACGTACTCGCCGACGGCTCGATCGAGCGCGTCCAGGTGCTGCGTTCCTCGGGCTACGATCTGCTCGACGAAGCGGCCGTGCGCATCGTTCGACTGGCTGCGCCATATGCTGAGCTGCCGGCCGACGTGCGCGAGGAGACCGACATTCTCACGATCACCCGCACCTGGCAATTTTCGGCCCGTACGGGCTTGAACTAGGGAACCTCTGAACAACTCTGCGCGGAGCGCGCCGACTGCGGGCGGTTGCCTGGAAAGTGCCGGGGGCGCGGCCGGACTCATTCTCTCCGATCGACCCGCTCATCTTGCATCGGCAGCGCTCCAACCCGATATAACGATTCATCTGAGAGCCTTGGTAGTATCATTGTGAATGTGAGCTATTTCGACCAACAACTTCTGATCGCGATGCCGGGGATGGAAGATCCCAACTTCGATCACGGCGTAACCCTGATGTGCCAGCACAACGAGGAGGGTGCGCTGGGCATCACGATCAATCGCCATTCGGAACTCACGCTGATGGACGTACTCGCCCAGCTGGAGATCAGCTGCAATGACGAAAGCATCGCCAATCAGCCGGTGCTTCAGGGCGGGCCGGTTCAACAGGAACGCGGCTTCGTGCTGCACTCCGATGACGGACAGGCCGACGGTCAGTGGGAAGCCACCACACAGGTTGCGCCGGGGATCATGGTCACGACCTCCCGCGACATCCTGGAGGCCATCGCCGAGCATCGCGGGCCATCCAAGTACGTGGTGGCACTGGGCTATGCCGGGTGGTCGGCCGGACAGCTGGAAGACGAACTCAAGGATAATGCCTGGCTCAACACCGCGGCCGATTCGGCAATCATTTTCGACTTGCCGATAGATGACCGCTGGGCGCGGGCGGTGGCCTCTCTGGGCATCGACGCGGCCACGCTGCAGCCTATCGGCGGGCATGCCTGAACGCACCACATCGGTTGTGGTACTGGGCATCGATTTCGGCGCGCGTCGCATTGGCCTGGCCACCGGCAACACGCTGACCGGAACCGCGCGCCCGCTTAGCACGGTGCATCACGACGGCACACCGGCCGAAGATATCGATCGCGTCATCCAGAGCTGGAAGCCCGGCTGCATCGTCGTCGGTCTGCCACTGGCGGCCGACGGCGGCGAAACCGACAGCAGCCGTGCCGCCCGGCGATTCGCCGCCGACCTGCAAGCCCGCCATCCCGAACTTGAAATCAATTTTCAGGACGAACGCTACAGCAGCCGGATCGCCGATGCCCAATTTGCCCAGGCCCGGCGCGACGGGCACGCGCGCCGACGCGATGCGCGCAATCTCGACAGCGTGGCCGCGGCGATCATAGTGGAATCCTGGCTGGCGGCGAATCAAACCGTCGGCCAATCGGGGCTCGTGCCATGATCCGTCACCTTCTCGACATCGAGCAGCTAGACCGGGCCGACATGACGACGCTGTTGGCACGCGCCGGCGAACTGGCCACGGGCGCGACCTGCGGCAGGCGCGCCGGCACCGTCGCCAACCTGTTCCTGGAACCCAGCACGCGCACTCGCGTTTCGTTCCAGATAGCTGCCCGCCGACTCGGGCTGGACATCATCAACATCGAGCAGCAGCATTCGTCGGCCAGCAAGGGCGAAAGTCTCATCGACACCGCCCGAACGCTTGCCGCGATGGGCGTTCGGGCGATCGTACTGCGCCATCCCGATAATTTTGCCGCGTCGGGGCTGGCCTCGGCGCTGGTCGACGGAGACGTCGGCATCGTCAATGCCGGCGACGGCCAACACGCCCATCCCAGCCAGGCCCTGCTGGACGCGGCGACGCTCGCGCATGCCGGGTTCGAATGGTCCGGCCTGAAGCTGGCGTTCATCGGCGACATCCGACACTCGCGAGTCGCACGTTCCGATATCGCGCTGCTTTCGCGCCTGGGCGCGGCCGAAATCCGGATTGCCGGGCCGGAAGAGTTCATGCCGGATGCCGGCGAGTTGCCCGAAGCCATGCGCATGTCCGAGATCGACGCCGCCCTGGACGGCGTCGACGCCGTGATCTGTCTTAGAATTCAGCGCGAGAGAATGGCCGCCAGCGGCTATCCCGACGGCGCGGCATTCCATGCACGCTGGGGCCTGACGGCCGAACGACTTGCCGCCATGCCGGACCACGCGAGATTTCTGCACCCCGGTCCGGTCAATCGCGACGTCGAGATCGCCGACGCGCTGGTCGACTCGCCGCGTTCGCTTATCCTCGAGCAGGTTCGGATCGGGGTTCATCTGCGAACCGCCCTGTTCGAGTGGTTGATCGACGCCGCTTGACCTCAATATTCGAAGTCGAAACACTTTTCCCGGGAATTGAATGGAAATGATCGAAATTACCGTCAACGGCGAGACGCATTCGCTGCCCGAAGGCTTGACCGTGGATGCGCTGCTGGAGCAGCTCGGCTACGGCGACAAGCGGGTGGCCGTGGAACGCAATGGTGATATCGTGCCGCGCAGCCTGCACGCCGAACAAAGGATTCAGGCGCAGGACCGGATCGAAATCGTACACGCCATAGGCGGAGGCTGAATAACGTGCAGGAACATGCAGCAACACAATCCGAGCAGGACGCCGACTCACCGCTGGTCATCGCCGGCCGAAGCTATCGGTCGCGCTTGCTGACCGGCACCGGCAAGTACCGCGACCTGGAAGAAACACGTCTGGCCACCGAGGCCGCGGGTGCCGAGATCGTGACCGTCGCAATTCGCCGCAGCAACATCGGTCAGAATCCGGACGAGCCAAGCTTGCTGGACGTATTGCCACCTGACCGCTACACCATCCTGCCCAATACCGCCGGCTGCTACAACGCCGAGGACGCGGTTCGCACCTGCCGCCTGGCGCGCGAGCTGCTGGAAGGTCAAAACCTGATCAAACTTGAAGTCCTGGGCGACGAGAAAACGCTTTTCCCGGACGTCACGGAGACGCTCAAAGCGGCCGAAACCTTATTGGCCGACGGATTCGACGTGATGGTCTACACCAACGACGACCCCATCCTGGCGCGCCGTTTCGGCGAGATGGGCTGCTGCGCCGTCATGCCGCTGGCCGCTCCTATCGGCTCCGGGCTGGGCATCCAGAACCGCTGGAACATCCTGTCGATTGTCGAGGAAGCCAGCGTGCCCATCCTGGTCGATGCCGGCGTGGGTACCGCATCGGATGCCGCCATCGCAATGGAACTCGGCTGCGATGGGGTGCTGATGAACACCGCGATTGCCGGCGCCCGCGATCCGGTGGCAATGGCGCGCGCCATGCGGCTGGCGATCGAGGCCGGCAGGCTTGCATTCCGCGCGGGCCGCATTGCACGCAAGCGCTATGCCTCGGCCTCGTCGCCGATCGAGGGCACCTTCTTCTGATGAACGACGCGACCGACGGCGGCCGCAGTTCCAGCGATTCCGACGAACGGCACGATCGCCGTGTGCGCAGTTTCGTGCGGCGGGCCGGGCGGCTCACAGCGGCCCAGCAGCGCGCGCTGGAAGAGTTGCTCCCGGTCTTCGAAATCAAGCCCGATGCCGACGATGTCTCGAGCGCGTTCGATCACGATCAGCCGCTGGTCGTCGAGATCGGCTTCGGCAACGGCGAAGCGCTGGCCTGGATGGCGGCCGCCGAACCTGAAAAGAACTTCATCGGTATCGAGGTGCACGAACCAGGCGTCGGAAGGCTGCTGCGCGACATCCATGACAAGGGCCTGGACAACGTGCGCGTGGCGATGCGCGACGCCGTCGAGGTCCTGGCCGGCCAGGTCCCGGCCGGGGCCCTGGCGGAGGCACGAATCTACTTTCCCGACCCGTGGCCCAAGAAGCGCCACCACAAGCGGCGCCTGGTGCAGACCGACTTCATCGAGTTGCTGGCCGCACGTATCCGCCCAGGCGGGCTATTGCACCTGGCAACCGACTGGCAACCCTACGCCGAATGGATGCTGGAACAGCTCGAGCCCAGCGCGCACTTCGAAAACCTCGGCAGCCCGCTCGTCGAACGTCCGGCATGGCGACCGCAAACCCATTTCGAGAGGCGCGGTGAGCGCAAGGGGCACGAGATTTCCGACCTCTTGTATCGACGGGTTTGAAGCTTCCAGCGCCATCGGCCGCTTGACGGGCCAATGCCGGTTGCGGTATAACCCCTCCGTGCCTACAAAAATTTAACAATAGCGGCACCGTTCCACCAGCTGGAAAGAGCATCATCCGGTTTGGGGCAAAAGCGGCCTTCGGGTCGCTTTTTTTTGCCTGATGATTTACGCTGTCAGGCCCCTCGCGCCGCCTGGTTGAATCCGCTGGTACACCTACCCGCAGGCGGGCTGCGGCTGCATTCGCCTTTTGCGCTGCATCTCCGCGCTTGTCATCACAAGCGTCTCCCCTTCGCGCTGGCGCTGGACGCGCCGATGGATGGCCGTGTCAAAATGCGAGGACCGCCGATTGACCTGCCCGGGTTCTGGCCCCATAATCTTGATAGATCAGTTGTTCAATGGATGCTCATGGATCACGAAGAGACAATCAATTTCACCGATTCGGCTGCGCGCAAGGTGCGCGAACTGACGCTGGCGGACGGCAATCCGGATCTGAAGCTGCGCGTCTACATCACCGGCGGCGGCTGCTCGGGCTTCCAGTATGGCTTTACCTTCGACGAGAAAGCCGACGAAGACGATATTCGGGTCGAACGGGCCGGCGTGGAGTTACTGGTCGATCCGTTGAGCTTTCAGTATCTCGAGGGCTCGGAAGTCGATTACAGCGAATCGCTGCAGGGTGCGCGCTTCGTCATCCGCAATCCGAATGCTTCGACTACCTGCGGCTGCGGCTCTTCGTTTGGTGTCGCCTGACGGTTGACACCGTACCTCCGCCGGCGCTAGAACAGGACACTCCATCGAAGCGATCCGCTCTGAGCCCGGCTTATTCATGAAGATACTTTCGCTACTCCTGGCCTTTGCGGCCAGCCACTACTGGCCCGCGGCATCCAGGCTGCGGCGCTTCGACTGGCTGCTGGCCGGTCCGGTGCGCACCAGCGGCCGCGGACCGCACTGGCTGCCGGTCGCGCTGCTCGCCGCGATAGCTCTGGTCATCGGAGGACTGGCGACCGCAATTGCCGCCTGGATGGCCGGGCTCTTTGGCCTGTTGCTGCTCGGAATCGCCACCGTGCTCTATACCCTGGGGCCCGAGCACCTCGACCGCGATATACGCATGGCCTCCAATCCCGGCGAGCCCGACAAGCAGCAGGTCGCGCTGGAACGGCTATTGCTTACGCCTGCCTCCAGTGGCACCGAGGCCGCCGCGGCATCTCTGCACGCGGCGCTGGCGCGCTGGTTCGGCATCGTTTTCTGGTTCGTCGTTCTGGGCGTTCCCGGCGCGCTGCTCTATCGCAGCCTACGGGAAGCCCACCACGGCAGCAGGTTCGAACCTGCAGAACGCGCCTGGATGGGCCGCCTCATGGGCTGGATGAACTGGCCGGTCGTGGCGTTGATGACCGCGGCGATCGCGCTGATGACCGACTACGACCGGGTCAAGGCCGCATTCGACGCGCGCGAAGATCGCTGGCAACTGCCCGCAGCCCTGCTCGACGACCTCGCTCGCGCGCTATGCGACCCGGCGGACAACCTGGCCGAGGGGCTGGCCGATGGCCGCCGGCTCGCCTGGCGCGCACTGGGCATCTGGTTTGCCGTGCTCAGCCTTCTGCTGCTGGCAGGTCTGCTTTCCTGAACCACACGTCAGCCCCGAGAAAAGGATATTCCATGCGACGCATTGTTCCGATCTTGCTGTGCGCGTTGGCAACAACTGCCAGCGCCGAGACCTGGGTGCGCTGCGGCGACGCGGTGGACGTGGCCGAAGGCATGCTCACCGGTCCCGTGACGCTTATCGTGATCGGTGAGCGCATCGACCGGCTGGCCGAGGGCCACCCGGAGGCGCAAGCGGATACCGAGATCGTGGACCTCTCCGGACTGACCTGCCTGCCGGGCCTGATGGACATGCACACTCACCTGACCTCGCAGTCCAGCGCCACACGCTACAGCGAAGCGTTCACGCTCAATGAGGCCGACGTGGCGCTTGAGTCCACGGTTTACGCTCGCCGCACGCTGGATGCAGGATTCACAACCGTGCGCGACGTCGGCGATTCGTTCAACGCAAGCCTCGCCCTGCGCGATGCGATTGCTGCCGGGCATGTCGTCGGGCCGCGGGTATTCACTTCGGGCAAGGCGCTGGCAACCACCGGCGGCCACGCTGATCCGACCAACGGCTGGCGCGCCGACCTGATGGGTGCGCCGACGCCTCGAGAGGGCGTTCTCAACGGCGTCGCCGAAGCCCGCGAAGCGGTCCGCCAACGCTACAAGGACGGAGCCGACCTGATCAAGATCACCATCACCGGCGGTGTTCTCAGCGTGGCGAAGAGCGGGATCGCACCGCAGTTCCGGCCCGACGAAGTGCAGGCAGTCATCGAGACCGCAGAGGATTACGGCATGCATGTCGCCGCGCACGCCCACGGCAAGGAAGGCATGATCCGGGCAATCAACGCCGGCATCCATTCGATCGAGCACGGCACGATGATGGACGACGAAGTGATCGCCCTGATGAAGCAACACGGCACCTGGTACGTTCCAACCATCAGCGCGGGCAAGTTCGTCGCCGAAAAAGCCGAGATCGATGGCTATTTCCCGGCACTGGTGCGGCCCAAGGCCCGGAGGATCGGACCGATGATCCAGGATACGTTTGAACGCGCGTGGAAGGCCGGGGTCAAGATTGCCTTCGGCACGGATTCCGGCGTCAGCCTTCACGGCGACAACGCGGATGAATTCGTCTTCATGGTCGAAACCGGCATGTCGCCGGCACAGGCAATCCGCAGCGCAACTGTCAATGCCGCCGAGCTCCTCGGCGTTGCCGATCGGGCGGGCACGCTCAGCGCCGGCAGTTGGGCCGATGTGATCGCTATAGCGGGCAACCCGCTGGAAGATGTCTCCAGGCTGGGCGACGTGGCTTTCGTCATGAAGGCCGGCCAGATCTACAAGACCAGGCCTGAATAAGTCCGGGCGGCTCGATAGCCGATCCGCCGCCGGCCGTAGCCTTTGAAAATCATAGCGCCGGAATGTGCTGAAACACACAGTTGAGGCACACTTTATTGCTTGAAATAGCAAATCGGCTCGCCTATAGTGAGGCAATAGTTTCAGGCTTATGCCAAGGGGTTGCATGATGTCGGATTCCCTGACCCGAATGCGGATTGCACTGCGCGCCGAAGGGGTCGATGAGGAACGCTGCACAAGTCTGCTGTTCTGGGCACGGGCATTTCTGACCTTTTGCAATAACGACGACCCCGAGCGACTCGACCGGAACGACGTGGAGGGATTTCTCGCGCATGCATCGGAAGAGCGCTTTGCCGGTCGCCCGGCCCGCAACCGGGCCCTGGAGGCAATAGAGTGGCTGTTCAAGTCCACACCTGACGGTCCGCCAGCCTGGCTCAGGATTCTGATCGAGGAGCGGCGGCCGGATGCCACCCCCAACATTCTTTCCGAGAACGAAGTTTGCCGACTGCTCGCGCAGCTCAAGGGTGAAAGCTGGCTCGCCGCAGCGCTGATCTACGGCACCGGTATCCGGCTGCTGGAGTGCGTGCGCCTGCGGGTGCGTGATATCGACCTCGGGGAAAATCGGCTGACCGTGCGCGACAGCGCCGACAAGGTCACCCGCCGCCTCCCGCTGCCGGAAAACATCCAGACGCGGCTGCAGGACCATCTGGAGGATCTCAAGCTCAGCCATATCCGCGACATCGTCGAAGGCAATGCCGTTGCGACGCTCCCGCCGCTTGTTGCAGCACGTTCACCCAACGTGGCGCGCAACTGGGGATGGCAATACCTGTTCCCTCAACGCCTGGATCAAGAACGCGCCGGCACAGCCGACCATGCAGCCTCTAAGGTGATACATCACGTCGACCCGAAGACGCTTCACCGCAAATTCGAGCGTGCAGCGCTGGATGCCACCATTTATCGCCGGGTAACGGGCCACGTGTTGCGCAACAGTTTCGCCCTGCACATGGTCCAGCGTGGCGTCTCGGTGAACCGTGTCGAACGCATTCTCGGTACCCGCTCGGCCGGCCCCGGCGACGAAGCCGAAGCGCGCAGTCTTCCGTTGCCTTCCGACACCAAGGCCGGGCGGGTTTCGTTCTACTGAGCCCGGATAATCCCGGTCATGAATAATCCAGCATGATCAATGACCGGAGGTGACACCGGTTGCGCTCAGCGCACCCCGACCCGCTCCCGGTCATCTCCACTGTCGGCGTATCCGCTCAGTTCCAGGTAACCCCGTCCCAGCTTTGCTCCGTCGCTGGGGTCGATCACGTCGACCGCACCTTCCCAGTAGCCCACGGTGGCATACCAGCGCTGCGCGTCGAACACGGCATGAACTTCGAACTCCATGCTTTCGGCCGGCAATCGGACGCGCCAGGCAACCGGCCAGTCCACGCCCAGCCGATCCGGCCAGCGCCTGATTTCCTCGAACTCGAAATCCCCGCGTCCCAGCACGCGGTAGCTGCCGTCGGATTCGACCAGCACGCCGGCCGAAAATCGGGATGCCTCGCCGGCCTCGGTGCGCAACCGGTAGAGCATCAGGTCGCGCCCGTCTTCAAGCTGCAGAGCGAACCAGTCCCAGCCGGCGATACCCGCACCCAGCTGACTGGATCCCCATTCGCGGTCCAGCCACGCCGAGCCGGTCACCTCGACGGCCTTCCCTTCGAGCACGAGGCGACCATCGGCCGCCATGCGGGTAATCGAGTAATAGCGCGATGCATTGCCCTGCGCGGGGCCCTTCTGGCTATAGCCGGAATCGCCCTGCAGCACGACAGGCTTGCGCGGGCTGAGATCGAGGTCCAGCGAAGCGTCGTCGAGCTGCGCGCGCAGGCGCCAGCCATCTTCGGTGCGGGTAACCCGCCAGTCGCGCAGCCACCACTCATCGGTGGTGGCACCCGCCAGGCCCAGTGCCCCTCGAGCGAATCGTTCGCCCGAGATGAATCGCTCGTCGGCAACGTCACTTACCGCAAAGTGGGCCATCCAGATCGCATCGCTGGCGAAGTCCGAGTCCACACGCTCGCCCGGCTCCACCGCGAAGCGGAACAGGGTGAACTGGAATCCGTAGCGCCGACCCGTGCCGTCGAGCAGGTTGCCGGTGAAATACCACCATTCGTTGCGAAATCCGGGATGCATGGCGTGATCGGCCGGAAACGACAGCGGCTCAGGCCCGGTGACGCGCTTGAACGCATCAGGCGCGGCATTGAGCAGTGCTGTACCGCTGATGCCGGAGGCGTCCGGCTCGCGTTGTTCGATGCGTTGGACAAGCCAAACCAGGGCCACCAGCGCTACCAGCGCGGCAATGACGATATCCCGCTTCATCGTCCCGCCCTCAGGTGCTCGATCATCGGTCTGCGTCCAATGCGCCATGCCGGGTAAAGCCCGGTCAACGTACCGAGCACCAGCGCTACCGGCACCACCCATAACACCGGTTCTGCCGGGGGCAGTCCTGCAGGCAGGCTCCAGCCGAAGGCGCGCGGCTGGATCAGCAGCGAGAGCGCGTAATGAATGAGCACCGCCAGGGGCAGCGCGGTCGCCAGCGCCACCGCGGTCAACCCGGCCGACTGCACCGTGACCAGGCCGAACAACCGCGCCGGGGACAACCCGAGGGCGCGCAGCGTCGCATGCTCGCGCGAGCGCTCCAGACCCTGCGCCAGCAACGCACTGGTCAACGCGACCAGGGCAATCAGGCCCACCAGCATCGCCAGCGCCCAGGACACCCGAAACGTCCGGTCGAACACCGCCAGGCTCTCGCGCCTGATGCCCGCCGGCGTAATCCACTGCGCGGTGCCATCCAGTTCCATGCGATCGATTCGTCGGCCCAGGTCGACCGGGGTCACGCCGTCGGCCAGGTAGAGGCCAATGCTGTCGACGGCCTGATCGTCGAACCATTCCCGATACAGGTCGCCGGTTACCGCCACGAAACCCTGCTCGGAACTGTAATCGCGGAACACTGCGGCGACAGGCAGGCGCGCCGGCCCGTCGGGCGTCGGCAGTTCGACACTATCGCCGACCGCCAGCGACTTGCGGCGTGCCAGCGGCTCGGACACCAGCACCGCATCGCCGGCACTGAAACTCCGGCGCGCATCAGGAGCTTCGCCGCCCAACAGTTCGAAGCCGGACCAGGCGCGCGCCGGCAGATCGTACGCGGTCAGCGTTGTCCCGTCGGCCAGGCGGCTTCGGCGCACCGATGAAAACGTTTCCACGCCTTCCATTGCCGCCAATCGATCCACCTGTTCTCGTTCAAGCGACCGACTTTCCAGGGAAACGTACATATCGGCCTGCAGCAGCCGGGTTACCCAGTCCCCGACCGCTGCGCGAAAGCCCAGGATCATCATTCCCATCCCTATCGCAAGCGCCAGGGCCAGCGACAGCGCAGCCAACGCCGGAGATAGTCGCCCCCGGGCGGTTTCCAGCAGCCGAAGCGCGCGTCCCGGCAGCGTTGTGGCGGTTCGACGCGCCAGCCCCCGCACCAGACCGAACCCGATCATCGGGATTGCCACGATCACGCCGGCCAGCACCAGGAAAAGCCCGCCCAGCGCTGCGACCAGTCGAGTGTCCAGCGCAACCCAGGCAGTACCCGCGGAGACCAGCAGCACGGTCAAAACCAGCACCTTTCGCGCCGGCAGAACATGCACCGCGAACGACCGCACCAGTCGCCCGGGCGGAATCTGCAGCGCCTCGCGCATCACCGGCAGGGTCACCGCCACGGCGGCCGCAAGCGCTGCCAGCCAGATTCCCGCGTACAGCCACGGCGTCGGGTTCGTGGCCGCCGGCGGCAACTGGCCGTATACCTCGGCCACGGGCGAGGCGATCAGGCGCAGCAACTGGTCCGACAAGACGGTGCCGGCGACCAGTCCGCCCAGCGCGCCAAAGGCCGCGATCACCAGCACCTCGCCGACCAGCAATCGTGCCAGCAGGCCATGGGTCATCCCCAGCGCGCGCAGCAGGCCGAAGGTTCGGCGCCGCTGAACCATCAGGAAACTCAGCACGCTGTAGACGACGAACAGCCCAGTGGCCAGCGCCAGCAGGCTCATGGCGGTCAGGTTGGCGCGCATCCCGGCGGTCAACTGCCGGGCCGAAGCGCGCTGGCTGGAGGCCGTGACCAGCAGGAGCTCCTCCCCGAGGTTTGACCGCAGCCAGCTCTCGGATTGTGGCGGCGCCAGCAGCTCCGACACCCAGCCGCGTTCGCCAAGCATCGCCTGGGCGCGAGAGATATCCATCAGAAGCCGCCGGTCCAGCCCGGGTCGGCCACGAATGATCGCGGTCACTCGCACCTGCCGCCCGGATTCGTCGAGGCTCAGGATCGATTCGAGCTCGCCACCCAGAAGCGCCAGCGTGGAGCTGCTCACGACTGCCGAAGGAATGCCGCCGGATTCGTCGAACAGCGCCGTCGACAATCCGGTGCCATCGGTGCCGGACAGCGTCTGAATGCCGCTGAAAGGATCGACTCCGACCACTTCCAGGCGCTGACCATCGACGCGCACCGGCGCTCGAAGAACCGGCACGAAATCGGGCGCACCGGGCTGGCGCGCAAGCCTTGCGTATTCGCTCACGTCGAGCCGACCGGACGGATGCCGCACGACAAGCGCCTGATCGCCGACCAGTTCGGCCGAGACCGCATCCAGCGACTCGACCAACGCGCCGCGCAGCAGCGCCACGCCGGTGACCACCGCCACGCCCGCGGCGATGCCGATCAGGGCCAGCAGAACCTGTGCCGGATGGCGGTAGAAGAACGCGCGCGAGAGTCGGGCCAGCATCAGGCGTTCTCCAGCTTCCCCGCGTGCAGTCGAACGCGACGATCGCAGCGCGCCGCCGCGGTCTCGCTATGAGTCACCAGCACCAGGGCGCAGCCGCGAGCATCGACGCTTTCGGACAACACCTGCATGACCTGCTCTGCGCTGGCCTGGTCCAGACTGCCGGTAGGCTCGTCGGCCAATACCAGCGAGGGTTCGTGGATCAGGGCGCGCGCAATGGCCACCCGCTGCTGCTGGCCACCCGAGAGCTGGTCCGGGCGTCGGTCCAGCAACTCGGCAATGCCCAGCTCGCCGGCCAGGCGCCGGATGTCGTCGATCCCGGCCGGCTTGCCGGTCAACCAGCCGACCAGCTCGATGTTTTCGCCCGCGCTCAACGACTCGATCAGATTGTAGTCCTGGAAGACCAGCCCGATATGGCGGGCGCGAAACCGGGTGCGTTCGGGCTCGTCCAGCCGGTTGACGTGTTCGCCGAGAAGCTCGATGGTCCCGGCGTCGGGGAGATCCATGCCCGCGGCCAGGTGAAGGAACGTGGACTTTCCCGAGCCCGATTCGCCGGTGATCGCCAGCTTCTCGCCGGCCGAGACATCCAGATCGACCGAGTCGAGCACTCGAATGTCCTGACTTCCATCGTGGTAGGTCCGCGTCACGCCACGCGCGCGGAGCACCGACTGCCGCTCGTTATGGCGATTGTCATCACAATCGTCAGCCATTTGCAGTGCCTCCCATCGCGGCCACCAGCAGCAGTCCAATCGCGAGGCTGCTCAACATCAATCGCATTCGACGGTACCAACCCGGATGCCCGCTAAGCACCCAGCGCCAATCGGCGAGCAGGTGCAGGCCAAACAACAACGCCAACCAGCCGGTCGCGGCACTGAGCGGCATGAGCAGCGCCGGAAGCGCGGCGAGCAGCAGAAGATTGCTCGTGATCAGCGGCGCAGGCGCGTCCGCGTTACGCTGCAGCGCGCCGGCCCACAGGCTGCCGTTGAGAAACGCCAGAATCGCCACGGCATAACCAACCAGCAGATGCTGCACCGGTTCGGGGGCGCCGACCACGCCGGTAACCGCCAGCGCTGCAAACGGGATGATCCCTGCCCAGCCCAGCATCCGGGCGGTCTTCTGCCTGTTCTCGATCATTGCATCCTCCTGACTGACAATCGATTGGAAACCGCGAATTTGCTCGAAGAACCGACACTATACCCTCGACGCCACTTGGGCCAGCACAAGCGCTTTGCATGCCTGGCGGAAGCAAAAAAAACCCCGGCCGGGAGCCGTGGCCGGGGTTATATCAAAGTGTCGTCAGCGGGCGGGAGGGAGCCAATAACCGAGAGGTAACCGCCAACGACGGAAGCAGTATCCGTGCCCGCCGTGAAACGGGAGTGAATCAGATTCCGGACGGCCTCAAGCCGCCGACCGGGCGCGCTTGAGCCACACCAGCAGCTGCGAAACTGCCGCCGGCGTCATACCCGGGATCCGGCTGGCCTGGCCCACGGTAGCCGGCCGCTGGCGCTGGAGCTTTTCCAGCGCCTCTGCCGAAAGCCCGCGTACGCAAGCGAAGTCGAAGCCTTCCGGGATCGGCATCTCTTCGGCACCCCGAGCCCGCTTTATTTCCGCATGTTGGCGGCTCAGGTACCCGGCGTAGCGGATGGTTGTCTCCACCTGCTCCGCCACGTCCCGACGCTCCACGCCCGGGCCCAGCGCCGGAATGGTCATCAATGCCGCGTAGCCGATACCCGGCCGCTTGAGCAGGTCGGCAGCACTGACGTCCTTGCTCATCGGGGTAGCCAGGCGCGATTCCAGTTCGCGTGCGAGGTCGCTTTCGCGGCCCACGCGCAGCTTTTCCAGCCGCCGGACTTCTTCTTCTATCGCATCGCGACGTGCAATGAACGCCGCATGGCGAGCAGCGTCGACCAGGCCCAGCTCGCGGCCGGCTTCGGTCAGTCGCAGGTCGGCGTTGTCTTCGCGCAGCATCAGCCGATACTCGGCGCGGCTGGTGAACATGCGATAGGGCTCGGCCGTGCCGCGCGTGATCAGGTCGTCGATCATCACGCCGATATAGGCCTCGGAACGCTCCGGCTGCCAGGCTGCCTGGCCGGCGACCGCCCGCGCGGCATTGAGCCCCGCGACAAGGCCCTGCGCGCCGGCTTCTTCGTAGCCGGTGGTGCCGTTGATCTGACCGGCCAGGAACAGGCGCTGGAGCACCCGGGATTCCAGCCCCGGCTTGAGGTCACGCGGGTCGAGAAAGTCGTACTCGATAGCATAGCCCGGGCGCGTGATGCGTACGCTTTCCAGGCCGGGAATGGTGCGCACGAACTCGAGTTGCACGTCGAAAGGCAGGCTGGTCGAAATGCCGTTGGGATACCACTCGTTGAGATCCAGGCCCTCGGGTTCGAGAAAGATCTGGTGCGAATCCTTGTCGGCAAAGCGCACGATCTTGTCCTCGATTGAGGGGCAATAGCGCGGACCGATGCCCCCGATGGCCCCCGAATACATCGGCGACCGGTCAAGACCGCCGCGGATGATGTCATGGGTAGTGGGCTGGGTGCGCGTTATGAAGCACGAGCGCTGCGCCGGATGGTCGTCAACCGACCCGAGGAATGAAAAGACCGGGCGGGGATCGTCGCCCGGCTGCTCTTCGAGCCGGGAGAAATCGATGCTTCGACCGTCCAGGCGCGGCGGCGTTCCGGTCTTGAGCCGCGCCACGTTGAGCGGTAACGCGCGCAGCCGCTCGGCCAGCGCATTGGCCGGCCCGTCACCGGCGCGCCCCCCTGACGAGCGGGCCTGCCCCATGTGGATGACGCCACCCAGAAATGTGCCGGTGGTCAGCACCACGGCATCGGCATGGAAGTCGAGCCCAAGGCCGGTACGGCATCCGACCACGCGGTCGCCCTCCACCACGAGGTCGTCGACGCTTGCCTGGAAAACCGTCAGCCCCGACTGTTGCTCCACCATTCGGCGGATCGCGGCACGATAGAGATTGCGATCGCACTGGGCGCGCGTGGCGCGAACTGCCGGCCCCTTGCTCGCATTGAGGCGACGCCACTGGATGCCGGCGGCGTCGGCAGCAACCGCCATCGCACCGCCCAAGGCATCGATTTCCTTAACCAGGTGACCTTTGCCGATGCCGCCGATCGCCGGATTGCAGCTCATCTGGCCGATGGTCTCGATATTGTGAGTGATCAACAGCGTGTCGGCGCCGCATCGGGCAGCTGCTAACGCCGCCTCGGTTCCGGCATGGCCGCCGCCGATCACGATGACATCGAAATTTTCCGGATAACGCATGGCAACCCACCGGGGGCGACAGCCCAAGGCCCTGAAATCAATCCGTTATTTTACCCCGACAGACGCATTGACCGGGATGATTGCGTCTTGCACCGGCGTGGCGCAAGGATCGAGAAGGCTCAGCGCCGCTTGTTGCGGCGGTTGTCGCGACGGATGTCTCTGGCCCGCGCGTCGCTGGAACGGTTGCCCATCGTGGCCCGACGCGAGGGCGTCGACGATGAGCGACTCGGGGCGCCGTCGGGACGACTGATATCGCGCGCCGACCGCGTGGGCGGAGCTGCGCGACGATTCGATCGCGGCTGGGGCGGGTCAAAACTCCGGTTCCTAAGATTCGACGGATTGCCGCGAGCGGCGTTGTCGGCGCCGCGTGAGACCCGGCCTGAGGCTTGTCTAGACTGGCGCTTGTCGCTATTCCAGTCGTTGGCCGGCGCACGCCTGATGGTTCTGGCGGCGCCGTTACGGTCGCGGCGGGCGTCACGATCGACTCGATCATCTGACCTGCTGTTCCTGGAGTTGACGATTACCCGGCCGCGCAGACTCTCTATCGGAATTCCGCGATGGCCTTCGTATGCCGTGCCGTCCCCGTCACGCCGGATACGATCGCGATCCATCACCCGCCGGTCCGGCCGTCGCTCCGAGCGCATATCGGGCGCCCGGCGCTCAGCCCTTCGATCAGGTACCGCTGTGCGCCTCTGCGGCGCACGCGAATTGCCCGCGCTGCGCTGGCGCAGCAGGTCGGCGCGCGACTGCGAACGCGTGGCGTTGCTGTCACGGCGGTCATAAATCCCATCGACCGCACTGCGCGCGACCCGGTCATGCCCCAGCAAGTCGCGGCGGGAAGCATATGAGTCGCCGCGCTGAAGCGCCTCGAGCCGGCGGTCGATCTGGCGAAGCCTGTGGTGGCCGTGCCGGTCGCGCCGATAGTCACGACCATAGTGCCCGCCATAGTAAAACGGGTCGTAGCCGGAAAAGAAACCGAACGAATACGCCGGATAGCGGTACCCGTAGCCGTGCCACGGATAGCCGAAACCGAACGCAAACGAGCCGTGCGAACGAATCGGGCGGTAATAGCCCAAAGCCCAGCCCGGATAGGGGTAGTAAAGCGGCTCGTTGTAGCCGACGTAAACCGAATAGGGATGGTAGTACTGGCTGAAGTAGAAGTAGTCTAGCGACCAGTAGGGATAATCCACCGGGTTCACCGGACCATAACCACCTCGGGAAAACCCGGCCGCTTGCCCGTAACCGCCGGAATCGCCGTAATAGACGCCGGAGTCAGGATAATAGGACTGATAATAGGTCGAACATCCTCCCAGCGCCATTGCGAGCACGGCCAATGTCGCCAGATGGACGGCGGTTCGGATTTTTCCGGTTCTCTGGATCATGCTGGAACACTATCACACGGCGATAAACGGAAGCTGAACCGGGAACCAAACGTGGACCAATCGGGCGTCTGCGGGAAGGTACACTTCGGCCATGCCGATTGCCGAAAAACCCCCCGTACACCTGATCGACGCGAGCATATACATTTTTCGCGCCTGGTACTCCATGCCCGAAGACTTCGCCGATCCGCAGGGCCGCCCCACCAACGCCGTATACGGATTCGCACGTTTCCTGTGCGAGTTTCTCGAACACACCCGGAGCCGGCACGTTGCGGTTGCGTTCGACGAATCGCTTTCGAAGTCGTTCCGCAACGAGATCTATCCCGAATACAAGGCCAACCGCGAGCCCGCCCCGGCTGACCTCGAACGCCAGTTCAAGTGGTGCAAGGACCTGGCCGGGTGCCTGGGCCTGCCGCTGTATGTAAACAGCCGGTTCGAGGCCGATGACCTGATTGCCGCGCTCTCGCGCTACTGGCGCGCGCGCGGCCATGCTGTAGCGCTTGTGACGGGCGACAAGGACCTGGCGCAACTGCTGGCCGGGCCCGGCGACAGCTGGTGGGATTTCGCACGGCGCAATCAGCTCGACGAGGCCGGCGTCCAACTCAAGTTCGGCGTCCGTCCCGACCAGATCGCTGATTTTCTGGCACTCACCGGCGATGCCGTGGACAACATTCCCGGCGTGCCGGGGGTCGGCCCCAAGACGGCAGCCTCGCTGCTGGCCCACTTTGGCACGATCGACGCCCTGTTCGAGCGGATTGACGAACTGGCTTTCCTCAAGATTCGCGGCGCCAAGGCCATGGGTGCGCGGCTGCGGCAGCACGAACCCACGGTTCGGTTGTCGCGCAGGCTGACCGGGCTGGAAACGCCGATTGCCGAAATCGAGAGTGCAACGCACGCTGGCATCGGCGCCGCCAACCCGGACGGGCTGGATGTGCTGTTGGACACCCTCGGTTTCGGCCAGAC
>Ga0102926_1000363_pt1 | contig 25627 bp, 27 predicted proteins | sample SalPonR1_A_D2_MG_FD_78173 | JGI IMG/M metagenome (GOLD analysis project Ga0102926, IMG submission 78173) | Salt pond soil microbial communities from South San Francisco under conditions of wetland restoration - Salt Pond MetaG R1_A_D2_MG | ecosystem: Environmental > Aquatic > Marine > Intertidal...
CAAAAGATTTTATTTGATACAGGACAATCTGATTTATATTATAAGAATGCTAAAGAAATGGGTATTGATTTAAATATGGTAGACTTAGTGGTTTTAAGTCATGGGCACTATGACCATGGCAATGGTTTAACACATCTAGGGGGAGTAACATTAGTATGTCATCCAAAAGTTTTTTCGAAAAGGTATCGTAACAAAAAATATATCGGTATTAATCAATCAAGAAAAGAAATTGAAGAAAAATTTGACTTAGTTACTTCGAAAAAACCATATTTTATTACTAAGGATATTTGCTTCTTAGGTGAAGTAAAACCAAGGGCAACAAATTATACTTTAGAAGATGGTTCTATTGATTACATTCCAGATGATTCAGCTTTAGCCATTAATACAGAGAATGGCTTAGTTGTCATTACTGGTTGTTCCCATGCAGGAATAATTAATATTATTCAGCGATCTCAGGAAGTCTTTAAAAAAGATAAGATTTATGCTGTGATAGGTGGTTTTCATTTAAAAGAGATTAACTCAGCATTAGATAGGGTTGCTAAGGCCTTGAAAAACATTGAAATTATTTATACAGGCCATTGTACGAAAAAACAAGTGATTGATTACTTAAATAAAAAGGGATTAAAGGTCAATGCGTTACGATCTTTAATGACAATAGAAATATAGGTGATTTATGAAGGAAATAACTAAAAATGGAGTAGTTTACTTAGTTTTTGAAAGTTTTGAAAAATTTGATTTTATACAGCATGGTTTTTCTACTAAAAAAGGCGGTTTTAGTGAAGGCTATTTTTCAAGTATGAATTTAAGACTAAAGAGTAGTGATGACCCAGTAAAAGTAGAAAAGAATTTTCAAAAATTTTTGGAAGTGTTTGATTTATCTAAGAAAAACACAGTACTTACAAATCAAGTTCATGGGAAGCATATTGTTAAAGTAGATCATTATATGAATCCTCTTGAAAGCTCTGATGGTTTGTTGACAAATACTAAAGGTATAGGACTGATGACTTTTCATGCAGATTGCATTCCCGTGTACTTTGCGGATATAAAGAAAGAAGTCATCGGTATTGTGCACTCTGGATGGAGTGGTACCCTGAAAGGTATTGCGAGTGAAATGATTGATTTTATGAAAAAAGCATATGATTCAGAATTTGAAGATATTATTGTTGGGATTGGACCGGGCATTGGTTCCTGTTGCTATGAAGTTGGAGAAGAATTATATGATCAATTTTTAGATAAAGATCTAATATATAATAATTTTTTTAAAAAGAAAGAAAACAAATATATGCTTGATTTAAAAGGAGTGATTAAATACGATTTAATAAAAAATGGTATTTTAGAAGAACATATTGAAGTATCAAATCTTTGTACTAAGTGCAACATGGATCTATTTTTTTCTCATAGAGGACAAGGGTTAAAAAGAGGTGGCATGGTAGCAATCATAAAAAAAGTGATATAATCAAATCGTCTCACTTTCTTTATTAATTAAATTGTTAAGTTTTAGGTAGAATAGTAAACTAATGAAAGCATAAGTCGGAATCATATAAAAGGCTAAGTATGAACCAATAAAGTCATTTAAAAAACCGATAATGAGTCCAGAAAACAAAACAAAAACAGCTATACTTGTTGAAGTAATGGCGATTGCTTTTGACGCAGTATCTTTAAAAACTTTTCCAATAAGTGCCATTGTTGTAGGAAATACAATTGCTAAAAATAAGCCTGCAGAGGCAATTAGATATAGTCCATTTTCTTTTAATAATAAGCCAATGGTGTAAGTGATGACGGTAAGAGTGGATGTATAAATGATACTCTTAAAATAGCCTAATTTTTCAGTAATGAAGCCACCAACAAATCTACCCAAAGTAAATGTACCAAAGAAAATTGCTGTATAAGTTGTTGCATGGGATGCAGAATAAGCATATTCGGTTTTAAGTAAATTCATAAACCAATTACCTGTTTGAATTTCGGCGCTTACATAAAACCCTAATGCAAATATAAAAAGGATCAGCTTTTTCTTATCGTTAATGAGTTGACTGCCTTTACTATTGAAATCATCTCCCTTGACATCATATGCAAATAAGTAAAGAATAAAGGCAACTAAAAAACCAATGCTAATATAGCGATAAATAATTTCCCATGTAAAACCATTTTTAATTAAAAAGCCTACTATTTTTTGACTAAAAGTATTACCAACACCAAAGAACCCATGGACTAAATTTAAAAGTGTTGATTGAAATGCCACATGAATGAGGGGAATAGTCGTGTTGATACTCAGTAAAATAATACTTGTTGCAAAAGTAATAAACATATAGCCGATTGTCAAATGGATAAAACTTTGAGCAAAACTAATGGCAATAAAAGATAGCATATTTACACCAAGACCAAGGATCATTATTTTTTTTTGACCTAGTTTTTCGTTAAGTTTAATTCCAAAAATATATGTACCCATAGATGTTAACTGTATAATTGATAAAAATATGCCGATGGCTTTATTAGATATATTAAATTCTTCTTTAAAAGTTGGTATAAAGATACCTCTAAAACTAAAGGATATAGAAACGATTAGCATAGAAAAAAATAACATGGCAATCAAAAAATACTTTTCTTTTTTGTTCATAATTAACTCCTCATTTATTAAAATTTTTTATTAGCGTATCAAATATTTAGTTGTTTTCAAATAATTTATGGTCATAATGAATAAGTGAGAACTTTAATAGCTCTTTCTTTCTGCATTCACTAGACTATTTAGTTTTAGAAAGAATAATAAACTAATAAATGCATAAATCGGTATCATATAGAAGGCCAGATAAGAGCCGATAGAATCATTTAAAAATCCAATAATTAAACCTGAAAACAAAACAAATAATTCAATGCTAGTTGAAGCAATAGCGATTGCTTTAGAAGCAGTCGCTTTAAAAGTTCGTCCAATAAGCGCCATAGAAGTAGGAAAAACGATTGCTAAAAACACTCCAGATGAGGCGACTAAGTATAAACCATTTTCTTTTAATAACAATCCAATAGTATATGAAATAACAGTTAAAGTAATCGTATAGATTATACTTTTAAAATATCCGACTTTCTCAGTAATAAAGCCACCAACAAATCTCCCTATGGTGAAAGTTCCAAAAAATATTGCTGTAAAGGTCGTTGCATGTGATGGTGAATAGGCATATTCAGTTTTTAGTAAGTTCATAAACCAATTCCCTGTCTGTATTTCAGCGCTTACATAGAAGCCTAAAGCAAAAATAAATAAAATGAGTTTCTTCTTTTCTTTAATTTTTTGTGTACCTCTGTTATTAAAATCATCTTTTTTAACATCATACACAAACAAATATAAGACAAAAGCAATGAGAAAGCCAATACTGATATAGCGATAAATTATTTCCCAAGTATAACCATGCTCAATTAAAAAGCCGATGATTTTTTGACTAAAAGTATTACCAACACCAAAAAAACCATGGACTAGATTCAATAGCGTTGACTGAAAGGCCACATGAATGAGTGGTATAGTTGTATTAATACTAAGGAGCATAATACTTGTTGCAAATGTAATAAAAATATAGCCAAAAGTCAATTGAATAAAACTTTGAGCAAAACTTATAGCTATAAAAGCCGTCATATTAATACCAAGGCCTAAAAGCATAATGTTTTTCTGGCCTAATTTTTCATTTAGTTTAATCCCTACAACATATGTTAAAAGAGAAGTCAGTTGAACAATTGATAAAAAGACACCAATAACTTTATTTGAAATATCAAATTCTTCTTTAAAAGTTGGTATAAAAATGCCTCTAAAACTAAAGGATATGGAAACAATCAGCATAGAAAAAAATAGCATACCAATTAAGAAATACTTCTCTTTTTTATTCATAAAAACTCCTTTATAAAATATAAATAATTGTTAGTGTATTAAAAGTTAAATTGATTCACTACTCATTGTTTGCGCTTCAATACTAGGATTAGAATAAATTCGAATATCTAACCAACGGCCATCATAAAAGCGTTTAAATATGATTGGTATAGTAACGACAAATGATGTTATCTCAGCAAACCACATGGCTTCAATGCCATAACCTAACTGTGCAATAAATAGATAAGTCATTGGAACAAAAACAATCCATAATCGAATAGTCGTAATAATCATAACATTTCTTGTGTCGCCAGCGCCTCTTAAGGATCCGCCTTGAACAATCATATAGTTTAGTAATGGCTGATTAAAGCCAGCAATCGTCATAGCAAAAATGCCTGTTTTAATGAGTTCTGCATCTGTAGTAAAAATTGAAATAAGTTCTCCTGGGAAGAAATAGAATACAATCCCCATAAATAATCCCCACACAATACCTAAAAAGGAAGAAACATAGCCAATATCCTTTGCTTTCTTATAATTCTTTTCACCAATGGCTTTACCAACTAAAGTAGCAGCTGCAATAGATAAACCAACTGCTGGCATAAATGAAATGGATTCAATATTGATAAGTATCCTAAAAGCTGCTTCTGATAATGTATCTAAAATAGACACAATTACACCAACGACTACAAAGGAAATTTGCATAGAAGCTTGTTCAATTGCTCCAGGATAACTTAGCTTCCATAAAGGTTTTAAGTTAAACCGTGTAATAACTAAGTCTTTAATTTTTATTTTTGTAACATTATCATCAATGAATAATACTTTAATATAAAGTAATGTGGCAACACCTCTGGAGATTGTTGTAGCTAAAGCAGTTCCTTGAACACCGAGTGCTGGGAACGGTCCCCACCCAGTGATTAGAACATAGTTTCCTAGGATATTTGTAACATTTACGATACCAGTGATAACCATTGGTGTTTTCGTATCACCACTACCTCTTAATATTGCTGTAAATGAAAAAGATAGAAACATAAATGGCATTCCAAAGGCAACTATATTGAAGTAGTCTATAGTCATTTGTTCAACTAATGGTGTCATATCATATATGTTAAAAATTAAATGTGAAGTACTTAAAGCCAACAATGTTATTATAATGCCCATAACTAAGTTAATGCTAATAACTTCTCCAGCAACTTTGTTCATATCATCATAATTCTTCTCTCCATATTTTCTAGAAATAATTGCAGTTCCGCCAGTATTAAAAGAAGAAAAAACAAAAATAAGGGTATATATGATTTGATTTGCAAAACCGACACCGGCTAAAGCATTTTTTCCAATTAAGCGACTAATCATAACTGTATCTGTAAAACCTAATAGTGTATTCAAAGCCATTTCGCCAATAGCAGGTAAAGAAAGCACTAAAATTGATAAAATTAATTTCTTTTTATTCATTTGTTTACCTCCTCGAAAAAATATTATATCATATAAAGTGAAATAGTAGTAATGATTTAGGAGATGTTTATATGAAAAAAGAAAGAGCTTTTAAAAGGTATAAATCAACGAATGAAATCCAAGCAAATATAGAAAAGTTTCAAACCAATGTAATCGATATTAAGCCCATGGCAATATCCTTAGTAGATATTTCAGAAGGTGGCCTTTGTGTTGATATGAAGGAAAGTCTTCCAATTGATCAACATGTAAATGTAGATGTTAAAATTGAAAATAGAACCTTCAATCTAATTGCAAGAGTTGTTTGGAACAAAAATCATAATGATTATTACAAAGTTGGATTGGCATTAGTTTATGTCGATGAATTATTTGTTTTTAAGTTGAAATCAATTGTTAATGAAAAGAGCAATCAAAAGAATAATAACTAATAAAGGTGCTGATATAATGAATATTATCGAAGACTCACTTGTAGATGTAGTATATAATAAATTAGATTTAATGTATCCCGAAGCATTTTGTGGTTTGATTCATAGAGATCCTTTTGAATTACTTATTGCCACAATCTTATCTGCTCAGTGTACTGATGTAAGGGTGAATATAATTACAGCTGATTTATTTGAGCAATACAATACACCAGAAAAAATCTATGCATTGGGTCAAAAAGAACTAAAAAAAATCATTAGGTCTTGTGGTTTATCCAAGAGTAAATCAAAAAATATTATTAAAACCTGTGAACTATTAATCGAAGAATTTGATTCGAAGGTTCCAAAGGAAAAAAAGAAATTGCTTAAGCTACCAGGCGTTGGTGTTAAAACAGCCAATGTTGTCCAAGCAGTTGCTTTTGGGATACCTCAAATTGCTGTTGATACACATGTATTTAGAGTTTCAAATCGCATTGGATTAGTTGATGGGGACACAGTGGGGAAAACTGAAAAAATGCTTAGAGAAAGATTTGATAAAAGTAAATGGATACGATTACATCATTTACTGATTTTTCATGGTAGAGATTTATGTAAAGCCCGAAGTCCACAGTGTGTGGCATGTGACCTAAATGAAATTTGTTTGTTTTATAAAGAAGGTGAATCAGATGAATAATAAAAAAGGAACATTTGATAATTATATTTATTCTCTAGATATTGGGACAAGAAATGTTGTTGGTATGATTGGAAAAATGACTGATGAGGCCTTTACAATCATTGATTATGAATTACAGTCCCATCCTGAACGCGCAATGTTTGATGGACAAATACATGATATTAATCGTGTAGCAAAAGTTGTTAGATCAGTGACTTCAATACTTGAATCAAGAAATGAGATTGAGTTAAAAGAAGTTGCAATTGCGGCTGCAGGTCGTGCTTTAAAAACAAAAGACGTTACAGTGGAACGTGAAATTGATTATGGAAAAGTTATTACTCAAGATTTAATTGATAATATTGAAATGGAAGGCATCCAGAAAGCTCAAGACATTTTAGATGAGGAATCAAATATTCGTACCAGATATTATTGTGTTGGATATACGTCAAAAGTATATTATTTAGATGGGGCATTAATTAAATCGCCTTTAGACCATCGTGGTACGGAATTAAAAGTAGCTATTATTGCAACTTTTTTACCACATGTTGTTGTTGATAGTCTTTATACAGTAATTGATAAATCTAATTTAGAGGTTATTAATTTAACCCTAGAACCAATTGCAGCAATTAATGTAGCGATTCCAGATAAACTTAGAATGTTAAATCTTGCCTTAGTAGACATTGGTGCTGGCACATCAGACATTGCTTTAACAAAGGCCGGCTCTATTATATCTTATGGAATGGTAGCGAGTGCTGGAGACACTATAACAGATCAGTTAGTTCAAGAGTATCTGCTTGATTTTGATGTAGCAGAACAATTAAAAATTGATTTATTGAATAAAGACCAATTAACTTTTGAAGATATTGTTGGCATTTCTCATGAAAAAACGAAAGTTGAAATATTAGAGCTTTTGGATGAAACCTTAGATGAACTCAGTAAAAGAATAGCTGGAGAAATAATTGAAAAAAATGGTAAAAAACCAAGTGCAGTATTTTGTATTGGTGGTGGTTGCCAAGTACCAGGTTTTACCGAAAAACTAGCATTGGCATTGGATTTAAAGAACGATCGAATCACAATAAAGGGTGTTGAAAATATTCCGAAGATAGACTTTCTAAAAGAAGCCTTAATTGGACCTGAGTATATTACACCTGTTGGTATTGGTTTTAATGGGGTATTAGAAAAAGAGAAAGATTTCTTACAAGTAAGCGTTAATGGTAAAAAAATACGATTGTTTAATTCAAAAAAACTTTCAGTGTCACATGCCTTGATACTTGTAGGTTTTCATGCTAAAAAATTACTGGCTCAACGGGGAAAAAGTATAACTTTTACGATGGATGGCAAGAAGGAAATGATTTTAGGCGATTATGGGGAATCCGCTAATATATATATTAATGGTGTTTTGTCAAGTTTAGATACAAAAATAAAAAATAGAGACAGTATATATGTTGAAGAAGCAGTTCAAGGAAAAGTCAAAAATGTTAAGATTTCAGATTATATCTCGATAGATGGAAAGATTTATCTTAACAATAAAATTATAGACAAAGTGACCCAGATTAAGGTTAACAATGAAACAGTTCCTTTAGATTATACTATTAAAGATGGAGACCTTGTTGATACAGATGAAATTAGAACTTTAGATGATTTATGTACTCGAGAGAGTATAGACTTTGATAATTATGATTTTTTTATCAATGGGGAGCCATTGAATAAGGCTTCTATTATAAATGTTGATGACCAAATAAAAATGGAAAAAGTGAATCAAAATACTAAATATAGCAATGAATATAAAATTAAAGAAAAAGTTTCTGGTAACCTTCAAACCAGTGCAGAAGGGATAAAAACCAATAGTAAAAAAGACTCTAAGACAAAGCAATATTTTTTTAGTGTTAATGAAGAAACTGTTGAAGTCAAAAGTGATCATCCACTCATTTTTGTTGATATATTTGAATATATTGACTTTGATTTAAAAACACCTAAGGGAATTCTTGATCTAAGATTAAATGGTAATCGAGCAAAATATACAGATGAATTAGAAGATGGAGATATAATAGAAATTAAGTGGAGGTAACATGAAAGGATTATACGAAACAGAGATTATCTGTCCAATTTGTGATTGTCAGTATGAAATGACCAAAGTCCTTTCGCGAAGGGCTCGGGTTATAAAGCGAGATGATGATTTTTGTCCATATTATAAAGAATTGAATCCAATTTTTTATAGTGTGAGTATTTGTCCAAGTTGTGGCTATGCATCATTTGATTCAACACGGGATGATTTAACATTAAATCAGAAAGAACTGTACCGCTTGAAAGTGATGCCAAAATGGCAAGAGAAGGATCTAAATAAAACCCGAGATTTAGAGGATGCAATCAAAACTTATAAATTATTATTATTAACATACAAAATGATTGATGCCAAAGAATCAAAGATTGCTAAAGCGTGTTTAAGACTCGCTTGGCTTTATCGTTATAAAAATGATGAAGAAAAGGAAACTAGATATCTAGAACTCATGATTAAACATAATGAATTTGCTTTCGAGAAGGAAGATTTATCAGATGCTAATAGACAAGAACTAGAAATCATGTATATATTAGGAGAAACCTATAGAAAATTTGGTGAGTATAGCCAAGCAATTAATTGGTTTTCCAAAGTAAGCAATCATGAGAAGATCAATGCGAATCGCGTGATTAAGCTTAAAAATAGAGAGCAATGGTCAATTGCAACAGAAGAATATAGAGAAGGAAAAGAAAATGTCTAAAATCATAACAGTGACAGGTGGCGCAAGAAGTGGTAAAAGTTCTTTTGGAGAAGCATTACTAAAAAAAAGTACTGGCAAAAAAGGTTATATTGCAACAGCTACACCCTTTGATGATGGGATGAGAGAGCGTATAAAAAAACACAAAAATTCTAGGCCTAAAAATTGGGAAACCTTCGAATTACCATATGAGATTTCTTCTCATATCAAAGAAATTTCTGTGAAGTGTGACATAGTAATTCTAGATTGCATCACAGTTTTTAGTTCAAATATTCTATTTGAAAAAGAATATGATTGGGAAAAAATTAGTTATGAAAAAATATCCTTGTTAGAAGAAAAGATTATTGAAGAAATTCAGCAAATAGTAAAAATTGCAAAGGAATCCGATTTAGCGTTAGTGATTATTACGAACGAAGTTGGATCTGGAATAGTCCCAGGTAATCGCTTATCAAGAGTTTATAGAGATATTGCTGGACGTATTAATCAAAAGTTAAGTCAGTTATCTGATGAGGTATATGTAACCATTTCAGGTATTCCGTTAAAATTAAAGTAGGTGTTATTCAATGAAACGATTGATTTTATTAATCCAATTTTTAACGCGTATCCCAATTAATATTCGCCTAGATGTGACAAGAGAGGATTTATCTAAAGCTATAATTTATTTCCCCATTGTTGGTTATATTATTGGGGGAATTTTATCTTTAATATATTTTACCCTGAATCATTCAATTGACCAATTAATTTTGGTTTTTTTAATTGTGATGATCCAAGTAATTATTACAGGTGGCCTACATATTGATGGTTTATCTGATACATTTGATGGAATATTTAGTGGTAGAAAAAAAATAGAAATACTTGAGATTATGAAGGATCCAAATGTTGGTACATTTGGTGTTCTTAGTATATTTTTTGTTTTAATCTTTAAATTTTTATTATTATATAAAATTGGAAATCAAATCCTATGGGTATTATTATTAATGCCAGTTTTTTCAAGATTTTGTCTTATTTTAGCAGCTTATAATGGTAATTATGCAAGAGAAAAGGGATTAGGGAATCTCTTTATTGAACAAGTATCAAAAAAACAACTAGCGATTGGCTTGATTTTTACAATTATACCTTTCTATTTTATTCAATCAATCTATATAGGTTTTATTATTAGTATGCTCTTTACATTATGGTTTGTGAGAAAAGTGAGTAAGCAAATTGATGGCATTACAGGAGACACTTTAGGAGCGATTGTAGAATTAAATGAAGTTTTATTCTTATTAGTTGTTTATCTATTGGAGGTTTTTTAATGCGTAAAATATATTTAGTACGACATGGGGAAACGAATGCAAACGTTGAAAAAAGATATTGTGGACAAACGGATGTTGATTTGAATCATAAAGGTCTGCGGGATGCAGCAAGTATTGCAAAAGTACTTAAAAACACGTCTCTTGATTCAATTGTGAGCTCGGATTTAAAAAGAACCCTTAAAACAGCAGAGTTGATAAATGAGTATCACCGATTAGAGTTAGAATTAAATCCTGATTTTAGAGAAATTAATTTTGGAAAGTTCGAAAATTTAACTTTTGAAGAAATTGGTGTTAAGTATCCTGACGAAAAAGCAAAAATGATTAAAGAGAAAATTAATTATAATTTTTTAGAGGGTGAAAGCCTATCGGTACTATATAAAAGAGTAATCAAATCCTTTAACAAGTTGTTAGAAGAAAAAGAAAATGAAAATATTCTAATTGTAAGTCATGGTGGTGTCATCCGAATGATTCTTACTGAAATACTCAGTGGAGATCTTAATAATTATTGGTCAGTTGAGGTAGATAACACTCGTATTTCGACGATTGTTGACCATGAAGGTTTTTTGTACTTAAAAAACCTTAATAGAAAAGTGTTGTGATGGTATGAAAAAAATTGTCTTAGCTGGAACAAGTAGTGATGTTGGTAAAACCACTATTACCATTGGGCTTCTAAAGGCTTTAACAATGAAGGGATTGAAGGTTAATGCTTTTAAGAGTGGACCAGATTATATTGACCCTATGTTTCATAGATTTGTTACGAAGGGGCAATCAATTAATTTAGACTTGTATTTAATGGGTGAAAAGGGCGTGAAATATGCCTTTCATAAACATTCAAAGGGTGATATTTCAGTTGTTGAAGGTGTTATGGGGTTATATGATGGGGTTAGTAGCGGCGGAAAAGAAGTTTCTTCTACAGCTTTATTGGCTAAAACGATTGAGGCACCAGTTATTTTAATAATTGATGGCAGTGGTGTCTCCACTTCAGCAGCAGCTGAAGTTCTTGGGTTTGATCAATTTGATGAAGAATTAAATATTGTAGGCGTAATCGTCAATAAGGTTCATGGTAAGAAACATTATGACCTAATAAAAGAACCAATTGAGAGATTTACTGGTATAAAATGCTTAGGTTATTTAAACAGAAATGATGCATTTGCATTAGAAAGTCAACATCTTGGCTTAATTCCATCTGAGGAAGTTTATGAACTTTCAAAAAAGATAGAAGTATTAGGGAAATCAATTTCTGAGTCTGTAGATCTAGATGCTTTAGTTGCATTATCTGAAAGAGATAATCAAAAGGTCGATAATAACTATTACACTAAGAGTAATCAAAAGAACTATCGATTAGCTATAGCAAAGGATAAAGCTTTTAACTTTTATTATCAAGATAATATAGATTACTTCAAAGATAATGGGATAGATTTAATTGAATTTTCACCTTTAGAAAGTGAGGATTTGCCTTCAAATATTGATGGTATTTATCTTGGGGGCGGCTTTCCAGAAAAATTCGCAAAAAAATTATCTGCTAATAAAAAATTAATTAAAGGAATTAATAGTTATGCTGAACAAGGTGGTATGATTTATGGTGAATGTGGCGGCTTAATGTATTTATCTAAAGCCATTGTAGATTTTGACGGTGAAAAATATCCAATGACAGGAGTTTTAGACTTAGAAGTTAAAATGACCAGTCAATTACAGCATTTTGGTTATGTTGAAGTTAAGAATCATGACATTACTTTCAGGGGCCATGAATTTCATCGTTCAAAGGTTATTAACGAGAATAATCAAACAACATATAAAATCAATAAATTTTCAAATCCAAAGAAAATTTGGAATGGTGGCTATATATATAAGAATGTCTTGGCGGGTTATCCACATGTTCATTTCTATTCAAATTTTGAATTTGCAAATCTATTGATCAATCGAATAAAAAAATGTAAAGAGGTGTAAAATGAATCAATCACTAATGGTATTAGGTACTGGGTCATCAGTGGGGAAAAGTGTTATTACGGCAGGATTATGTCGTGTATTAAAAAATAGAGGGATGAAAGTAGCACCGTTTAAATCCCAAAATATGGCGTTAAATTCTTATATTACTAAAAATGGAAAAGAAATGGGTCGGGCCCAAGTGGTTCAAGCGGAAGCAGCAAAAATTGAACCGGATGTTCGAATGAATCCGATTTTATTAAAACCATCTGCTGATAAAATGGCCCAAGTAATTATCAATGGAAAAGTTTTTAAAAATATGACAGCTGTAGAGTATGATGCTTTTAAACCAGAACTTAAAAATAAAATTAAAGCAATCTATGAGGATTTATCTAACGACAATGATGTTATTATTTTAGAAGGGGCTGGCTCACCAGCAGAAATAAATTTGCGAGAAAACGATATTGTAAACATGGGTATGGCCGAGATTTCAAATTCACCGGCAATATTAGTTGGTGATATTGACAAAGGTGGTGTCTTCGCTTCTTTATATGGGACTTATGAGTTATTGTCTTCAGAGGAGAAAAAGCGAATCAAAGGAGTTATAATTAATAAATTTCGCGGGGATGTGAAGTTATTAGAACCTGGTCTTAGGCAGTTAGAAGATCTTATTAATATTCCTGTTTTAGGCGTATTACCCTATTTTGACATTCAAATAGAAGATGAAGATAGTGTTTCTGATCGCTTTCGAAGGATTTCTACAAAGGGTGAGATAACAGTGGAAGTTTTATACCTTCCCCATGTTTCTAATTTTACTGATTTTAATATTTTTGAAACCTTTGAAGATGTTAATCTTAATTATATAATGCCCGGAGAGCATATAAGTAATCCTGATTTATTAATCATTCCAGGATCGAAAAACACAATCGAAGACTTAATCTACTTAAGAAATTCTGGTTTAGAAGAACAAATACTAAGAGCTGGAAGAAAGGGCGCTACAATCTTTGGTGTTTGTGGTGGTTATCAGATGTTAGGAAATAGCTTAAAAGATCCTTACCATACTGAAAGTAATGTTGAAGAGGTCAACGGTTTAGGCTTATTAGATATTGATACTGTTTTTGAAAAAGAAAAAACAACAACACAAGTAGAAGGATTCATTAAGGAAACTGGTAAAAAAATAAAGGGCTATGAAATCCATATGGGAAAAACATATTTAAAGGATACGGTTACACCTTATCTTACCATAACGAACAAACTTGGAGAAGAAGTTGCAATCGAAGATGGCGCAATTAATAAAAATAAACAGGTGATTGGGACTTATGTTCATGGGATTTTTGATGATTTGGAATATACACGAGAGTTCATAAATGAATTAAGATTGAAAAAAGGTCTAAAAGAAATCAATGAAAAAAACATTGAAACATATGAAGCATTTAAAAATGCAGAATATGAGCGTCTTGCAAAACTTTTAGAAGAAAATTTAGATATAGATAAAATTTTAGAAATAATAGAAAAAGGTATGCAAAATGATTAGTATCTATTTAGGTTATTTTTTAAATGTAATTTTAGGTCAAATACCTTATGTGAAACATCCAATTATTATCATCGGAAACCTGATTACTTTTGTTGAAAAGAAGCTTTATAATCGTGGTGATAATAAGAAAATTGCTGGGTATTATTTGTTAGTAATTGTGGCTTTTTTGTCTTGGTCTATCTCTTATATAGTACTTAATATTGCTTATCAGATGAATATCTATTTAGGAGGCCTAGTTAATGCATTAATGATTTTAGAAATTCTTGCGATTAAGGGATTAAAAGAAGAACCACTTAAGGTTTATAAAGCTTTAAAAAGCAATAATATTGAACTGGCTAGAAAAGAATTATCTATGCTTGTAACAAGGGATACAAGTCAGATGAATCAAAATCAAATCGTAATGTCCACAATAGAAACCATTGCAGAAAATATTGTAGATGGTGTCACAGCACCTTTATTTTATATTTTTTTAGGTGGTGCCCCTTTAGGTTTTTTCTATAAGGCAGTTAATACGTTAGACTCAATGGTAGGTTATAAGAATGATAGATATGAAGCATTTGGTTACTATTCTGCAAAATTTGATGATATTTTAAACTATATACCAGCACGTATAACAGGATATCTCATTATTATTGTCAGTTATTTTTTAAAGCTAGATTATAAAATGGCTTATAACACTTTAAAAGAAGACGCACAAAAATCATCATCACCGAATAGTGGTTATTCAGAAGCGCCTGTAGCTGGTGCATTGAATATTTATTTTGGTGGCGAATTAAAATATTTTGATAAAATAGTTGAGAAGCCTAAAATTGGTAAAGGTGAGGCGTTTACATTAAAAAAGATTATTAGTAGTATTAGTATAATGTATTATACATCCTTTGCATCTTTATTGACTTATACGTTATTAATATATACGATTGGAGGTTTCATTGGATTATAAACATGGTGGTAACATATATGCATTAGAGAATAAAGAAAGTATAGTTGACTTCAGTTCTAATATCAATCCTTTAGGGCCCCCAGCTAATTTAAAGCAAGAAGTATTAGAGGCATGTCATATAATAGAACAATATCCAGACCCTAGTTATACAGATATGAGAAAAAAACTAGAAGAGTTATATGGACTAGATAAAGACAATTTTGTTGTTGGCAATGGTGGTATCCAAGTAATTCATAATGTGATTGAGTTTTTGGAATTCACAAAAGCTTTAATTATTGTACCAACCTTTGTTGAGTATGAGAAAGCACTGGAAAGATTTAATAAGCTCTTTGATTATTATTTTTTAGAAGAAGAAGATGATTTTATTTTAAATCCAAAAGCCTTATTGAGGTCAGACTTATCTGATATCGATTTAATTATTCTTTGTACACCTAATAACCCAACGGGAGCTTATATAGATAAAAAGGATTTAATTGAATTAGTAGACACTCTTAATCAATTGAATAAAAAAATTTTAATTGATGAGGCCTTTATTGATTTTTTAGATGATGGCATGAGTATGATGAACCAAATTTCAATTTATAATAATTTGATTATTACACGGTCTATAACAAAGTTTTTTGCAGTACCTGGTCTGAGATTAGGGTTTCTTGCAACAAGTAATAAAGCACTAGTAAATAACATTAATCAGTATAGAGAATCTTGGTCTGTTAATATTTTTGCTAATCAGTTGTTTTTGAAATTGTTTAAAAATGATAAATATATTCAAGAAACAAAGAAACTTATTGTTGGAGGGCGAGATAGACTATATAATCAATTAAAAGAATTTCCCCAGTTGAAAGTATATAAACCAAGCGTTAATTACGTATTTTTTAAAAGTGAAGTGGCTATTCTATGGAAAGAAGAGTTGTTAAAATTCAATATACTTATTCGCCATTGCGATAATTATGTTGGATTAGATGATCAGTTTTATCGTGTAGCAGTAAAAAGCAAAGTTCAAAATGATTTATTAATTGAAGTAATGAATAAAATAGTGGAGGTTTTTAATGAGTGATGTTATAAAGGTGATAATTTTAGGGGTGATTCAAGGGATAACAGAGTTTCTACCAATTTCATCCACTGGACACTTAATTTTAGCAAATGAATATTTAGAATTTACTGGTAGCTTTGGAAATCTTTTTGCTGTTGTAATTCAAGCTGGTTCTATTTTTGCAATTATGATTTATTTTAAGGATAAAATATTGCCAGATAAAAATACTTTACTAGAAAAAGCAGCATTTAAAAAATATATTAGCCTATGGTTAAAAGTAATTGTAGGTATTATTCCAGCAGGCATTCTTGGGGTTTTATTTGAAGATAAAATAGAATACTATTTATACCATTCAGTGCCGGTAGCTTTAGCTTTAGTATTTGGAGCTATTTTATTAATTGTAGTTGAAAATTCCAAACATAAGAACAATGTTATAATAGAGGAAGATATTACATATAAGCAAGCCCTTATGGTCGGTTTTTTTCAATGTTTGGCATTGATACCAGGTATGTCAAGATCTGCATCAACAATTATTGGTGGCTTAGTTGTAGGTTTTAACCGTAAAATCGCAGCTGAATTTTCTTTTTTTATGGCGATTCCTATTTTATTAGGGGCAGCATTAGTAAAGCTATTGAAAATGAGTTTTGTTATGACGACTGGGCAAAGTTATCTATTGGTTTTAGGAACCTTTGTATCCTTTGTTGTTTCATACTTAGTAATAGCAGGATTAATGAACTATATTAAGAAACACGATTTTAAAATATTTGCGTATTATCGAATCGTGTTAGGTGTAATAATACTAGTATTGTTGAGGTAAAAATATGAATCAAGTATATTTAAAAAAATGTAAAAATTATGAGTATGATTTGATATATGCATCTATTAAAGAAGCCCTTGATGCCTTAGGTGGTATAGAAAAATATGTTAAATCAAAAGAAACTGTATTTATTAAAGCAAATCTATTGATGGCAAAAGTGCCAGAAGATGCAGTAACTACTCATCCAACTTTTATAAAAGCTTTAGGAAACTATTTGATCAATGAAAATAATAATCGAGTAATCGTTGGTGATTCACCTGGTGGGCCTTTTAATCAAAAGGTACTGATGAAGGTTTATAAAACTTGTGGGTATCTAGAAGCATTTAAAGATACTGGTATCGAACTGAATATGAATTTTGAGTCAAGAAGTTTATCATTTGATGGGAAACTATTAAAAAACATTACGCTGATTGATGGCATATTAGAAGCGGATCGCGTGATTTCTGTAGCAAAATTAAAAACCCATGGCATGATGAAATATACAGGAGCTGTTAAAAATCTATTTGGAACAATACCTGGCGTTTTGAAAGCAGAGTTTCATTTTAGGATGCCTAAAGTAGATGATTTTGCAAATATGCTTATAGATGTTTGCTTGGCTTCAAATCCAGTGCTTTCATTTATAGATGGCATTCAAGGTATGGAAGGCGCCGGGCCTTCAGGAGGCGATATCGTAAATAGTCAAATTATCATTGCTTCTAATAATCCTTTTCACGCTGATCGTATTGCAGTTGATTTAATTGGTATGGATTATCAGACGGTACCAACTGTAAACGAATCAATAAAAAGAGGTTTGACTGAGGAATCATCTGATTCAATTCAAATCATTGGTGATGATTATTCATCAATAGCAATTAAAGAGTTTATTAGTCCTAAAATATCTAAAATTGATTTCTTAAATCGCATCTTACCAGATCACATAGCCAATAGAATTAATAACATAATTAAACCTAAACCTGTCTTCAATTTAGACCGATGTATTAAATGTAGGGTTTGTCATGATAATTGTCCAGCAAAAACGATAAATATGCCTAAAGGTGCTTATCCTAAGCTAATTGTTGATGATTGTATTAGTTGTTTCTGCTGCCAAGAGCTGTGCCCTGAAAATGCGATTGATATTAAAAGATTATGGTTATTAGATAAAATACTAAAAGGATGATGTAATTTCGGTTTAATTTTGATATAATGGTTAGATAGAAAGGATGATAATATGAAAGTAGAATATATAAATCCCTTTATTAAAGCGAGTAAAGAAGTTGTAAAGATGACAATGGGGTTAGATTTAGAAATTGGAAAACCGAGTGTGAAGAAAACCCCCTTTCCTCTAGACGAAGTAGTTTTAGTTGTAGGGGTTACAGGACAGATTAAAGGTCAAGTAATCATTAGCACGAAACTTGAAGTGGCTAAAACCATTGCATCAAAAATGATGATGGGAATGCCTGTTGATGAATTAAATGATATGGCTAAAAGCGCAATTTCTGAACTAGGCAATATGATTATGGGAAATACAGCAACTTTAATTGCGAATGAAGGTATAGCAGTGGATATTACACCACCGACTTTAATGTTAGGAAAAGACATTAGTTTATCTTTTAATGCTTCCAAAACAATTGAATTACCATTACATTCAGAGATTGGTGATATCATTTACGATATTGCATTGAAAGAGGGATAAATGATGGGAATAAATATTGTTTTATATCAACCTGAAATTCCGCCTAATACAGGAAATATTGCTCGAACTTGTGCTTTAACAGGTTTAAAATTACATTTAATTAAGCCATTGGGTTTTCATATTGATGATAAAAGTGTAAAACGTGCTGGTCTTGATTATTGGCACTTACTTGATCTAGAGGTTCATGAATCTTTAGATGATTTTTTGTTGAAGTATGGAAATGAAGAAATATATTTAAGTACAACAAAGGCTACTCAATACTATACTGATATAGAATACTCAGATAATTGTTTCATAATTTTTGGTAAGGAGACGGCAGGTCTTCCAGATGATTTACACAAGAAATATAAATCAAATGAAATTAAAATACCTATGCGAAGTCATGAAGATGTAAGATCATTAAATCTATCTAATTCCGTTGCAATTATTGCATATGAAGTGATTCGACAAACGGGTTATCAGATTTAACAAAAAACTTAACATAAAATTAACATATAAAAAATATTGATATGATAATATGAAAAAGTTGTGGGGAAATTTATGATTAGTAGAATGTAGTTTTGGAGGTTATGAATGAATTCGGCGGTAATTAAGATAATTTTTGAAGTTTTTGGAGGATTAGGACTCTTCCTTTACGGTATGAAAGTCATGTCAGATGGACTAGAACAAAGTGCTGGTAATAAAATGGAGTCTATCATTGAAGCTTTAACTAAAAATCGTTTTTTAGCAGTAATCGTTGGGGCGGTTGTAACGGTTTTAGTTCAAAGTTCATCAGCTACTACAGTTATGGTTGTAGGTTTTGTTAATGCAGGTATAATGACGTTAACACAATCAATTGGTATTATAATGGGCGCAAATATTGGTACAACATTTACTGCTCAGTTAGTATCTCTAGATATTACAGCTGTAGCACCACTTGCTATTGGTACTGGTGTAATGATTAAATTGTTCGTAAAAGATGAAAAAATTAGCCAATACTCTGATGTTTTAATTGGATTTGGTATATTGTTCTTTGGAATGGATGTCATGAAGGGTGCAATGAAGCCTTTAAGAACCTATCAAGGGTTTATTGATTTGCTAGCAAGCTTTGGACGTGGCGGATTTTTCAATATAATTTTGGCTGTATTTACTGGATTTGCAATTACTACAGTATTACAGAGTTCATCTGCGTCAACAGGTATTTTAGTAGCGTTAGCATCACAAGGTATTTTGCCAATTGAAGCGGCTTTTCCAATTGTACTAGGTACTAATATTGGTACATGTGTAACAGCTATGATTTCTAGTATTGGTGCATCTAAAAATGCGAAGCGGGCAGCATTAATCCATTTAATTTTTAATATTACAGGTGCTTTAGTATTCTTAATATTCTTTAGAAGTTTGACAGTAAACTTCGTTAAGACTTTTTCATTTACAGCTGAACGTCAATTAGCGAATGCACATACCTTGTTTAATATTGCAAACACAGTTATGTTATTACCCTTTGCTGGGCTTATTATAAGAATGGTTAAGCGTATTATACCTGAGGATGAAGAAGAGTTAAGCAAATACCATGAGTTGAAATATGTAGATGATCGTTTACTTGAAACACCATCTATTGCCATTGTTCAAGTAATGAAAGAAGTTCTACACATTGGAAATATGGTAGATTATTCTTTTAATAATTCAAAAGACTCGGTGATCAAACATGATAAAAAATTAGCTAAAGAAGTGTTTAAAAAAGAGCGTGAGATAAATAAAACTTCCCATGCAATTGTTAAATATATGTTTGAGTTCACAACAAAAGATATTTCACCAGAACAAAGAAAAATTGTAGAAGGTCTTTTTGGAACTGTTAGTGATTTAGAACGTATTGGTGATCATTGTGATAATATTGCAGAAATTTCAGTTTATAAAATTGATAATAATATTTCTTTTTCAGGTAGTGCTATTGAGGAAATCACATACATGTATGAACGTGTAGGTAAGTCATACTTACAAGCACTTAAGTCCATTAAAACTGGAGATGTAGACTTAGCGCGTTCAATAATCGAAAGAGAAGGAGAAATTGATGAGTTAGAAAAACAGCTTAGAAAGAAACATATTGAAAGGCTTAATGAAGGTAAATGCGGACCTTCTGCAGGGATTGTATTTCTAGACATTATCAGTAACTTAGAAAGAATTGCAGATCATGCTTCAAATATTGCTTTTACAGTTATAGATAAAGTTGAGTAGTATGTTTAAAAGGCTTTTTTATATAAATTCAAATAGTGTTTGTAACACAAAATAATCATGTTACAATTAGAATAGCAAAGTTACTTAATCAAAAAATGATTACTAGACTTTTCTTTAGAGTAAAAAAGTATTGATTCCAGTATTATTGCTGGAATTTATACTTTATTAAAGGTTAATATAATGTTCTTGGAGGATAAGTATGCAAATAAAAATTATAACAGATAGTGTTGCAGATATACCAAAAGATTTAGCGAGAGAATTAGATATAACTGTTGTTCCCTTAAGTGTTCATTTTGGAAGCGCCTCATATAGAGATGGTGTTGATTTAACAACAGATGAATTTTTTGAAAAATTGTCAAAATCCAATCGTTTACCGACAACATCACAAGTAAATCCAGGTGAGTTTAAAAAAGTGTTTGAAGAGTGCTTAGAAAAATATGACCATATTATTTGTGTTACCATGTCCGAGGCTATGAGCGGAACCTATAAAGCAGCAAATATTGCTAAAGAGTTTATTGGAACAGAGAAGATTGATGTTTTTGATTCTAAGGCAATTAGTTTTGGATTCGGTTTAGTAGTTATTGAGGCGGCAAGAAGTGTTAAAAATGGAAAAACTTTACAGGAAATCAGAACGTCTATAAGATATAATATTGATAATTTAGAGAACTTATTTATTGTTGATACACTTGAATACTTGAAAAAAGGTGGCAGATTATCTACAGCAGAAGCATTTGTAGGTAATGTATTAAAAATAAAACCTGTTATTACAATTAATAATGAAGGAAAGTTGGAGTCTATTGATAAAATTCGTGGACGGAAAAGAGTTATTAATTATTTTGTCGATTACATTAATAAAAATGGGTATGATTTAAAAGGTAAAACCGTCGGTTTATTTCATGCAGTAGACCGTGAATATTTAGAAAAATTAATAACTGTGATTAAAGAAGAATTTGATGTAAAAGAGATTATTCAATCGGAAGTTGGAACCGTAGTGGGAACCCACTCTGGACCAGGCTGTTTAGCCATGGTATTTATTAAATAAACTTATTAAGTATAGCGAAATTTAGCTATACTTTTTTTATTAGAACATTTTGTGAAATTTTAATCAAAAAAACCTTGTTTAAATAGAATTTATCATTTATAATAAAATTAAGAAAACGATTTCATATTGGATGATGGATGCGGGAGAAAATTATTAGATTAATAACCGAAGGATCAAGCGCTTATTTTGTCAATAAGTTGTGAATTTCTCAGGTAAAAGGACCGTTTCTTGACAAAACTCTGGAGAGCTATGTAATATAGAAATAGCACCGAAGGGGCAATTTTATCTAAGGATAGAAGAAACTCTCAGGTAATTAACAGAGTAAGGGACAGCATTGCTGTTGTTTGCTCATTTTTGATTATTTGGGGGTATTTTTAATGGGAAAATTTATGATTATAACCAATAACAAATTGGTTTTAGATAACTTTAAAAACGAATCAACTCAATATTTAGAAAAAGATTTATTAGATATTATGAAATATGTTAGAAATAAGATTCATTTCGGTCATCGATTGTTATCTCATCCTTTAGCTGGGAGCATCAAACCAAATGAAACGCCCTATAAATCAATACTAATATCCCAAAAAAAAGAAAAAAATTTGAATTATGACTCTTTAAAAATTATTGAAGACAGTATTCAAATGACAGAATCTTTAATTAGAAATAAAAAAATGAGAAAATGGCCGGATCGAATCCTTAAGGATTTTTCTTTAATTGATAATGATTTGATTAGAAGTGCTATTGAAAGTGCGCAAGTAGGAGGTTAAAATGAGTAAAGTTTATGATGTAGCAATTATTGGTGCAGGACCAGCTGGATTAAGTTCTGGATTGTATGCTGCTCGGTCGAAAATGGATGTTATCATTTTGGAAAAGGCAGGGACTGGTGGTCAAATAGCTACGACAGATGAAGTCGCCAATTATCCTGGGGCTCAAGCTGAAGCAACTGGACCTAGCTTGGTTGCTCGAATGGTAGAGCAATGTAAAGAATTTGGAGCAGAAATCGCACAAAAAGAAGTTCAGTCAGTTAATTTTGAAAATGAAATGAAAGAACTATTTTTAGCTGATGGAACTGTCTTAAAAGCTAAAACAGTTATTATTGCGACAGGTGCTCATCCTAGAAAATTAGGTGTACCTGGAGAAGAGAAGCTCACTGGAAAAGGTATTTCTTATTGTGCCACGTGTGACGCTGACTTTTTCACTGACATGGAAGTTTATTGTATTGGCGGTGGCGATACTGCTGTAGAAGAAGCAATCTATTTAACAAAATTTGCTTCAAAAGTAACAGTTGTTCATAGAAGAGATGAGTTACGTGCTGCTAAATCAATTCAAGACAAAGCTTTTGCAAATGATAAAATTGATTTCATATGGAATGCTGTTGTTAAAGAAGTGAATGGCGATGGTATTGTTGAACAATTAGTTCTTGAAAACAAGAACACTGGTGAAGAACAAGTTATTGATGCGCCGGAGGATTTCGGGACTTTTGGAATCTTTGTATTTATAGGCTATATACCTAATACAGAATTGTTTACTGATAAGTTAGTGTTAGAAAATGGATATATACCAACAGACGCAGATATGAAAACAAATATTCCGGGTGTATTCGCTGCAGGAGATGTAAGAGTTAAATCATTAAGACAGGTTGTTACTGCAACGGCAGATGGCGCTATTGCAGCTGTTCAAGCAGAACATTATATAAGTAATAAATTTTAAGGAGGTAATATGCTACTATTAGACAAAAATACTTTTGAAGAAGAAGTGCTTAATGCAGAGGGTTATGTACTTGTAGACTATTATAGTGATAGTTGTGAACCTTGTAAGGCATTAATGCCAGATGTTGAGGCATTAGCTGAGAAATATGAAGGGCAAGTAAAATTCTGTAAGCTAAACACAACAAAAGCTAGACGATTAGCAATTTCACAACGTGTAATGGGTTTGCCAGCTATTTTACTTTACAAAGATGGTGAAAAAGTTGATGAATGCACGAAAGACGATGCAACAAAAGAGAACATTCAATCGATGGTAGAGAAAGTTTTATAATTTTCTTATATCTAAAATAACAGGAGGTGTTAACCTTGCGTTTAGAGATCGGCGAGATTAATATTAATGATGTTAAATTTGGTGAAAAATGTGAAGTTAAAGATGGAATCCTTTATATTAACAAAGAGGAGATCATAGGATTAGTTGATGATGAACACTTTGAGAGTGTTGATTTAGAATTAGCTAAGCCAGGCGAAGAAGTTCGAATAACACCTGTAAAAGATGTTATTGAAGCAAGAGTAAAGATTGGTGATGAGAATGGTTCAATATTCCCCGGTGTTATTAATCATGTCAACACTGTTGGAAGTGGTAGAACGCACGTTTTAAAGGGGGCAGCAATTGTAACCTGTGGTAAAATAGTAGGCTTTCAAGAAGGTATTATCGATATGAGTGGTCCAGGTGCTGAATATACTCCTTTTTCTAAACTTAACAATGTCGTTTTAATATGTAATCAAAAGGATGGCGTTGAATCCCATACTGTTGAGAAAGCTGTAAGATTAGCTGGATTAACTGTAGCAGACTATATTGGAAAACTAGGTAAAGATTTAGAACCAGATACAATTGAAACATACGAAACAAAACCTTTATTTGAGCAAGCAAATGAATATCCTGAGTTACCTAAAGTAGGCTATGTATATATGCTTCAAACACAGGGATTAATGCATGATACTTATGTTTATGGTGCAGATGCGAAACACATTATTCCAACAATTTTATATCCAACTGAAGTAATGGATGGGGCAATCTTAAGTGGTAACTGTGTATCAGCTTGTGATAAGAATACAACATATCATCACTTGAATAATCCAGTAATTAAGCACCTATACAAACAACATGGAAAAGAGATTAATTTCATGGGTGTTGTCATTACAAATGAAACAGTATTTCTTCAAGACAAAGAAAGATCATCTGATTTCGTTGCAAAACTTACTGAATATCTTGGACTTGATGGTGTCATTATTACTCAAGAAGGTTTTGGTAACCCAGACACTGATTTAATTATGAACTGTACAAAAGTTGAAGATAAAGGTATCGATACAGTTATTGTGACAGATGAATATGCAGGACGTGATGGCTCAAGTCAGTCATTGGCAGATGCAGATGTAAAAGCTAATGCAGTTGTAACAGGTGGAAATGCTAATGAATTAATCGAATTACCACCAATGAAGAAAGTAATTGGAATGTTAGATTATGTTGATAAAATTGCAGGTGGTTTTGAAGGGTCACTAAGAGAAGATGGATCAATTTTAGCAGAAATACAAGTAATCACTGGTGCAACAAATGAGTTAGGATTTAATAAATTAACAGCAAGAACTTTTTAATTAAATAAGGAGGAGAATAATGAGTTTACTTGAAAACAAAAAAGTAATCATCGTTGGGGACAGAGATGGCGTTCCTGGTGAAGCGATTGCTGAATGTGTCAATACAGTAGAAAGTGCTGAAGTAGTTTTTTCAACAACTGAATGTTTTGTCTGAACGGCTGCAGGCGCAATGGATTTAGAAAATCAAAAACGGGTAAAAGATTTAACAGAGGAACATGGGGGAGAAAATATTGTTGTAATTTTTGGAGCTGCAGAAGCTGAAACAGCAGGTTTAGCAGCGGAAACAGTATCTAATGGCGATCCAACTTTTGCAGGTGCATTAGCTGGCGTTTCATTAGGACTAGCAACTTATCATGCAATTGAACCAGAGTTCAAAGAAACGGTTGACGAAGATGTCTTTGAAGAACAGATTGGTATGATGGAAATGGTATTAGATCTTGATTCAATTCAAGAAGAAATGAATATGATTAGAACAAGTTACTGTAAATTTTTATAAAAACCCCATTTTTATAAAAATACCCAAAAAAGATTTTTTAAATTTATTGAGAAGGTTCAGTGGAACCGAGGAAGCTATTCAAATAAAATAGTTTGGAGGCATACAATGGAAAAAATAAAAGTAGTACATTATATTAACCAATTCTTTGCTGGAATTGGTGGTGAAGAAAAAGCAGATATAAAACCAGAGAA
>Ga0102926_1000367_pt1 | contig 25484 bp, 24 predicted proteins | sample SalPonR1_A_D2_MG_FD_78173 | JGI IMG/M metagenome (GOLD analysis project Ga0102926, IMG submission 78173) | Salt pond soil microbial communities from South San Francisco under conditions of wetland restoration - Salt Pond MetaG R1_A_D2_MG | ecosystem: Environmental > Aquatic > Marine > Intertidal...
AATCAGCCAAAGCCCAGCGCCATCACAGTATTTTCCCATCGGAGCTTTTCGAAGGAAGGCTGGGGAAAGTCGGTTGCGTGAGCGCATGTTCGATTTTTCCTATCCACCAATCGGCAATCGAACAGACGGCCAATCTCTATCCACCCAAATATCCCCTTTAGCCTAGTGGATAGGGACGGACAGGGCAAGACACGACAGGACAGGTGCGGCCATGTTTTTAGGTGGATGCAGATAAAGATGGACAGATAAAAACATTGAAAAACAATGGGTTGGTGCCTCTCCTGGGCACCATACCTTCGGATAACTCATTGGCATCCCTCCGGCTTTTTGACTTGAGCTCGGAGTCGTAGACCCTGTCGGCGACCCTTTCACGCCCGTTCACTTTCACCAAATTCGGGGTTTTCAACTTCAGCCGACGTATCGCGAAAGAGCTGAAGCATCACTATTCGTCCCCTCGGATAGGGCAGTCTCTGCGCACCAAATCACCAAGGGTCGCTGCAGCACGGGCCAGAAAAGCCGCTGACCTGCCGGGTCACCACATGCTCAGGATGGGACAAGCTGTTGGTGGAAGCAGCACCGCGCCCTGACCCTCCGTCAACTCTTCATCTGTGCTTTTGTCGGAAGCCGTGGGCATCTACCTGCAACAGAAAGGCAAAAACCGACCTGCCACGTTCCAGCGGGCTGCAGAGAGAGCCTGTGGGTGCGTCATAGACGCGCGTGGCGACAAACACCTTGAAGCCTGCACACGCGTTGATACCCGCGCGGCAGGGATCATAGCTCGCAGACAAGGTCCACGACGGCTGAGCGACCGGAATGTCCTGAGCCCTCGGAAAGGAAGGTCTCGTAAGCCTCGAGCTTGTGGATCAGCGTGTTGCCGAACCGGTCCCGCAGCAAGTCTTCGGTGTAAAGATTGTCGGCACATGGTGGCCCACCTGTGCCATGTTCGATTTGGTCTCGGGTGTAACCATGCAGGAAGATCAGGCCACCGGGCCGTGTCGCGGCCTTCATGCCCTTGAACATCCGGTCCCTGAGATCGGGCGCGGCGAACTGGATGAAGATACCGACCACGACATCGTATTGCTGCTCTGTCCAGTCGAAGTGACCCGCATCTGCATGGGTGTAATCGACATCGACACCCCTAGCTTGTGCCAGCCTGCGGGCTTTTTCCACAGCCACTTCGGAAGCATCCCAAGCGGTGACGCGATGGCCCTGCTCGGCCAGCCAAACCGAATTCCGGCCTTCGCCATCGGCAACGCACAATATGCGTGAATTGGCCGGAAACACATGGGCGTTGGACACCAAGGCCTGCGATGGCTCGGTCCCGTAAAGATAGCTGCTTGTCTTGTACCGCTCATCCCAGCTTGTCATTCTGATACCTCTTGCGTGATGTTGCCTGCCAGGTCTTTCCAGGCATCGTATTGCGACAGGAAGACCCGTCCGTTCAGATCATCCAGGAAATGCGACCGTTGAAGCCGGTCCATGACCGGGCCCTTGACCTCTGACAGGTGGAGGCCGACGTTCATGTCCTGCAGCCGGTGGTTGATGGCCTCCAGGCTTTCGAGGGCGGAATAATCCACTTCGTTCACCGCGGAAAAGATCAAGACAACGTCCTTGACCGCGCAGCCATTGGTCACGCGTTTCTGGATCATGTCCTCCAGGAAACGGGCATTCGCGAAATACAGGCTTTCATCCACGCGCAGGGACACGAGCGTGGGGGTTGTTTCCACCTTGTGACGGTGGATATTGCGGAAATGCTGGGTGCCCGGAACCAGCCCGACCTCTGCGACATGGGGTCTTGATGTCTTGTAGAGATGCAACAGGACCGAGATCGTGACACCGGAGGCGACACCGGCCTCCACGCCCAGCCCGAGCGTCAGCACGATGGTTGCCGCGACAGCCGTGAAATCGGCGCGGGAATACCCCCAGGTTTTCTGCAGGATCGACAGGTCGACAAGGCTCAGAACCGCGACGATGATGGTGGCCGCCAGCGTTGCATTGGGCAGGTAGTAGACCAGCGGTGTGAGGGCCACGGCGGCAATGGCCAGACCAATCGCCGTGAACGCCCCGGCCGCCGGGGTTTCGGCCCCGGCGTCGAAATTCACAACCGAGCGCGCAAATCCGCCCGTGACGGGATACCCGCCTGTGAACGCCGCGCCAATGTTGGCGGCGCCAAGACCGATCAACTCTTGATCGGGGTCGATGCGCTGGCGTTTTTTCGCGGCCAGCGTCTGTGCGACAGATACGGATTCCACGAAGCCGATGACCGAGATGAGAATCGCCGGCATCAGAAGCGCGCCGACAAGATCGGGCGAGAAGCCCGGCAGCGTGAGGGGCGGCAGGCTTTGCGGCACATCGCCCACGATCTTGACGCCTTGATCATCGAGGCCGAAGCCCCACACCGCGACCGTTGTCGCGACGACGGCTGCCACAGGTCCGGCCTTTGTCAGGATGTCGGCCAGCAGGGCAGGTGTGCCGAGCGACCGAAGCGTTGGTTTGAGGTTCTTGCGGACCCAGAACAGGAATCCGGTCGCCGCAACACCAATCACCAGGGTGATCCAGTTGATCTCTGCCAGGTTGGTAAAGATCGACCCCAGCATTTCCGGCAATGTATGGCCATATGCGCTGACCCCCAAAATGTGCTTCAGCTGGCTTGTCGCAATGAGGATGCCGGAGGCGGTAATGAACCCCGCAATCACCGGGTGGCTGAGAAAGTTGGCGAGGAAGCCGAGGCGAAAGACACCCATCAGCACCAGAAATCCACCGGACAGGAAGGCAAGGGTAAGCGCCGCCACTGCATAGCCCGCCGTGCCCTGCTCTGCCACTTGCCCGATGGCGGATGCTGTCAGAAGCGAGACAACGGCAACGGGCCCGACAGCCAGCGCCCTGCTTGTTCCGAAGATCGCATAAAGGACAATCGGGGCGATGGAGGCGTAGATCCCTGCCTCTGGCGGCAAACCGGCCAGCAAGGCATAGGCCAGCGATTGCGGGATCAGCATGATCGTCACGATCACCGCCGCGATCATGTCGTTTGAAAAGGCGCTGCGGTTGTAAGTGCGGCCCCAGTCCAGGACCGGAACATAGCGGCGAAGATTTTCGATCATTTCGTCTTCCAGAAAAAGGGGTGGGCGGAGCGAACACGCTCCACCCACCGGTCATCGCGCATGAGGGGCGTGCGCAACAAAGGCTTGTCTGTTACTCGGCCGCGACTTTGAGCTTTTCGGGTTTGGCCATCCATTCCTTACCCTTCAGCATCGCCTTCCAGTAGATGGGCGGCAGCACTGTTTCCTTGAGAAACCAAGCCGCGCGGCTTGGTTTGGTTCCATCCAGCAGAAAAGATGGGAAGCTTGGCTTTAGCGCACCGCCATAGCCGAATTCGGCGAGCACGATCTTGCCGCGTTCCACCGTCAGGGGGCAGGATCCATAGCCGTCATATTGCGCCACGGCAGACCGCCCGGCCATATCCGCAATTATATTGTCGGCCACGGTGGGCGCCTGTTTGCGGGCCGCGGCCGCTGTTTTGGCATTGGGCGCATTCATGACATCACCAAGCGACCAGATATTGTCGAACTCCTTGTGGCGCAGGGTGGATTGATCCACATCGACCCACCCGGCTGCATCTGCCAGCGGCGACACCCGGATGAAGTCGGGTGCCGTTTGCGGCGGACAGACATGCATCATGTCGAACTCTATCGTGACTTCGCTCGGATCGGTATCCGGCTTGGCCACCTTGAATGTCGCGGTCTTCGCCGGACCGTCGACCGCCACGAGATTGTGGAAGAAGTTGAGCGTCGCGTCGTATTTTTCGACGTAATCCATCAGGGCCGGGACGTAATCCTTGACCCCGAAAAGCACGCCGCCGGCGTTCATGAACTGGATATCGACGTCCTTCAGCGCACCGTTGCGGAACCACGCATCCCCAGACAGGTACATGGCCTTTTGCGGGGCACCTGCGCATTTGATCGGCATCGGCGGCTGCGTGAACAGCGCACGGCCTTCCTTCATCTCCTGCACGAGTTGCCAGGTGTAAGGGGCCAGATCATACCGGTAGTTGGAGGTGACGCCGTTTCGACCCAATGTGTCTTCAAGTCCTTCGACCTTGTCCCAATCGAGCTTCAGGCCGGGGCACACCACGAGACGGTCGTATTTTACCACCCGGCAGCCATCCAGGATGACGGCGTTGTTTGCGGGTTCGAAAGCTGCGACAGCGGATTTGACCCAATGTACCCCCTTCGGGATAAGGCTGCCCATGGTTTTTGCCGTGCTTTGCGCATCGAAGATGCCGCCACCCACCATTGTCCAGCCGGGTTGGTAATAATGGATTTCGGCCGGGTCGATCACCGCGATCTTCAGCCCGGCCTTGCGCGCCTTGAGGCTGGCGGCCACCGATATGCCCCCTGCCCCGGCACCGACGATGACAACCTCGTAATGCGCATCGCCCGTGTCGGTCGGGGTTTTACCACCATTGGCGATGCGACGTGCCACACCGTTCATATCATAGCCCGCCGCCTTGGTGGCCGCGAGGATTTCCGGCATGGGACGCTTCTTGGATTCGTGGAAAGACCAGAGCGTCGCGGACCGCGTGCCGGTGCGGCAATACGCCAGCACAGGGCGTTGAATTTCCTTGAGGGCGGCGCCAAATGCGGCGACATCATCGTCTTTGACCATGCCGCTTTGAACCGGCACATAGCGTGCCTCTAGACCGGCTGCTTTGGCAGCGATCTCGATCTCCTCGAACGAGGGTTGATCAACCCCTTCCCCATCGGGACGATTGCAGATGATGGCGCGAAAACCCTCTGCCTTGATCGCGGCCATGTCCGCAGCAGTGATCTGTGGGCTGACCGTGACCTTTTCGTTGATTTTCCTCAGTTGCATTTGTCCGTCCTCCAGATCCGCTTACAGCGTGTTTACCGGCACTTTGAGCATCGGATTGCCATCCTGGTCGGTCGGCACTTCGCCGGCGCGCATGTTCACCTGCAACGATGGAATGATCAGCTTGGGCATGGCGAGCGTCGCGTCACGCTCGGTCCGGAACGTGATGAAATCTTCTTTGGTTTTGCCGCGTCCAACGTGGATATTGTGTTCCTTTTCTTCACCAACGGTGGTTTCCCACGCGATGTCGCGGCCGTTCGGACCATAATCGTGGCACATGAAGAGACGTGTCTCGTCGGGCAGGGCCAGAACTTTCATGATGCTTTCATACAGGTCTTCTGCGCTGCCACCGGGGAAATCGCACCGGGCAGAGCCACCATCAGGCATGAACAAAGTGTCGCCCACAAAGGCGGCATCCCCCATGACATGGACCATGCAGGCCGGCGTGTGGCCGGGCGTATACATGGCAAAAGCCTGCATGTTGCCGATTTCATAGGTATCGCCGTCCTCGAACAGCGCGTCAAATTGGCTGCCGTCGCGCTGGAACTCGGTGCCCTCGTTGAAGACTTTGCCGAAGGTGTTCTGCACGACCATTATCTTGGAGCCGATGCCGATCTTTCCGCCCAGTTTCTGCTGGATATAGGGCGCTGCGGACAGATGATCGGCGTGCACATGCGTTTCTATGATCCACTCGAGCTTGAGCCCTTGTGCCTCGATCTGCCGGATGAGTTCATCGGCATGATCATAGGTGATGCGCCCGGCGGCATAGTCGATATCCATCACGCTATCGATGATGGCGCAGGCGTTGGATGACGGGTCCTTCACGATATAGCTGATCGTGTTCGTGGCCTCGTCGAAGAAGGCCTGAACCTCAGGCTTGATGTCGGTCTTTACGGGGTAATCGGGCATGACGTGTCTCCTCCGGAAACGGTTTCAGGTCTGTGCTTGCGCGCGCGGCGCGGCGAGTGACTGGGCGAATTTGGCCAGAAATATCCCGACCACGAGGGCTGCGGTGAAGGCGAACACCTCCCACCGGCCCGTTCCCAGAGCAGGCAAGGCCCCGCCCGGACAGAAGCCCGAGATGCCCCAACCGATGCCGAAAATGGCCGAACCGCCGATAAGCCGGGCGTCGATGGTGCGGGACGTCGGCACATTGAAGCTGTCTTCGAACACCGGCGCCGCGCGCCCGAACACCAGCTTGTAACCGATGAAGGTGGTCACCAGCGCGCCGCCCATCACGAAAATCAAGGAGGGATCCCAGATCCCGGCGATATCGAAGAAATTGATGACCTTGGCGGGGTTGGCCATGCCCGAGATGGAGATGCCGACGCCAAAGATCACGCCGATCAGGTATATTGCGATTAACTTCATGGTCCTCAGCCTCCGATCAAATGGCGAACGATGAACACGGTGACAAACGTGACGGCCATGAAAGTCACTGTTGCCACGATGGAGCGCGGGCTCAGCCGCGCCATGCCGCAGACGCCGTGCCCTGACGTACAGCCCGAGCCGAACGTGACGCCAACACCGACAATCAGACCGCCAATGACAAGCGCGGTGGTCGAAACCGGAACTTCGATTGCAGGCATCTCACCGGAGATCAGCCAGACGACCGCCGGCCCGGTCACCATTCCAGCCAAGAGCACCGCACGCCATGCGAACTCCTGACCGGACGCGGGTTGAAACGCCCCGGCCAAAACGCCGGTCGCGCCCATGACACGTCCGGCGAACAACATCAAAAGAGTGGAGGCGACGCCGATCAGAACGCCGCCCGCGAGTGAAGCCCAAGGGGTAAAAGCTGTCTCGATCATCAGCAGCTCTGACATGTCTTGAGGCCCACAATATTATAAAGAGGGCAATTGCCGACAAAAGCCGTCAGCGTGAACACCGCCGCGACAATCAGCGCCAGGACGAACAGGATCCCGGATCCGAGCATTGCGGTGCCTAAGGCGAGAAACAAAAGTGTCGCCGCGATAACGAGCCGCAAACCGCGGTCGATTTTTCCCATGTTGGTTGTCATGTCTCACTCCATCGAGAATTGATGGCGCGTGTGTTGCATGCCCCATCCGGAACGCTTGGTGACCTAGTCACCAAGCGTTCCGGATTTTTGGAAAATCTCCGACAAAATTATTGCCGGCACACGAGACCCGGCGGGGAGACTCAGGCTCGCTTCACCCAGATCGTCACATTATATTGATATGCTGTCGAGCATTGCCGCATCAGAGGCGCCTTCACGTGACGGTGTCAGCGTCCCTCGGGTTCCCCTGGCGTAAGCCCTTGAAAATCATGGATTGCGCCGCCCCTGTGCCCTTTGGCCACCCAATTGGCCAAAGGGCTGATACCGACCTGCCAATTTTGCGAGAGGCCCTGTGTCCAAAGCGTGAATTCAAACAGAGGGACTTTGCCAGCAGAGTGGTGGTCAGACTTATCCCCAGCGAAAAGGACCAGTTTCATGACATACGCCAACCAAATTCCAACACACCTGACACGACGGGCCTTCCTGTCGACGGCCAGTACACTTCCCGTCGCCACGATTCTTGCCGCGCCGGCCCTTCCAGCCAGCGCGCGCGCAAGCAACATCGACTTCACCTACGAAATCACGCGCAGCGATGAGGCGTGGCGCTCGCGGCTCACCGAGCAGGAATATGCCGTGCTGCGCCTGGGCCGGACCGAGGTGCCGCATACGAGTCTCAACGCATTCCAAATGGCCGAAGGGCACTACAGCTGCAAAGGCTGCGATCTTGTCAATTTCGATTCCCAGTGGAAGGTTCCGCATTTCGATATCGGATGGGCTTTCTTTTCGCAGGCAAGACCAACAACCGTTCTCACCTCGATCGACGATGCGTACGCGGACATGGCGGATGACTCGGCAGCCATCGAATGCCATTGTCGCCGATGCGCAAGCCATCTGGGCCACATCCTGACTGTCAAAGGCACAACATTGCATTGCCTGAACGGCACTTCTCTTGTCTTTTTTGAAGCCTGACTTTCGAAAATACCGGCAATCGGATGAAAGCGACGGTCACGGGCCGTCGCTTTTTTTCACGGCGGCGACAGCTTTGTTTCCGGGTCGCGGTTCACCAAATCGTTGGGATTTGAAATCCATGCATTCTCAGCCGATTTTCTGTGACCTGGCTCACCGAACGTGAGTGCGTCGAAACAATCGACTTCAATAAATATATTTAATATCAAGAAGCTAAATAAAATGCCGCCATGGCAAACCGCACAGCCGGGGAAAAGTAAACATGGCACACGCCCCGGTGATGTCGTGATGATCGTATCGTTATTTCGCTTGGGCAACCGCACCTGCAAGGATGTGGATGGGCCGGGCAAAATCCCGGCGATCATCACGAGAAGGATTAAAAAATGACTGACACTTTCAAGAAAATCGCAGCCGCCGCCGCACTCAGCTTCTCAGTTGCCAGCCCGGGCTTCGCAATGGAGGAAGAACTGAACATGCTGACAGGCGCGCTCTATAATGATCTGACCGTGATGCAGATGGACGTTGCAGACATCGCGAACCTGACCCTTGGCGAGATCAACACCATCAATGCGATCATGCATGCAGGTGACACCGAATCCGAGAAGTCGCGCAAGATCAGCAACATTCTGCGCAAGGCCGCAGAACGCTAAGAGACAGCGCACCCGAAACAGCCGCGTTCCGCAAGGGGCGCGGCACGCGCATTCGTCTGAGGCTTGGCATGGGCGATCACCGCTCTGGCGCCTCTCGGGTCCGGATTCGACAGCCTGTCGACCCCGCTCAACCGGCCTCAAATCGCGCTCCGGGGGCAAGCATGGGAGTTGAGGTCGCTGAATGTATCGGCTCATCATCAAGGCCTGCGCGACAGCTTGCGCCGCGCTGCAATGGCGCGGTACTCAGGACGCCTCATCTCTGGAAAGAGTACCGTGCCTCTCTCCAGGCTTCGCCTTGCAACAAATACTGGAATCCTCTTTTGACCATTTCAGCTCTCATCGTGGCCGCGGGGCGGGGGCAACGCATGGCGCGCGACACCCCGAAACAATACCTTCCCCTGCGCGGTCGCGCGGTGCTGGCACATACGATCGACGCGCTTTTGGCGTCACCGTTGATTTCTCATGTGCGCACCGTGATCCATGCCGACGACCAGCAGCTTTATGAAACCGCGCTTCAAGGCACGACTGATGACAGGATTCTTCCACCAGTTCCCGGCGGCACCACCCGCTCTGCATCGGTCGCGCTGGGTTTGCAGAGCCTTTCGGCACAAGCGCCGGATCACGTTCTGATCCACGACGCGGCTCGGCCCTTTTGTCCGGTTGATCTCATCGAACGCGTGATTGCGCCACTGGACCAATGTGACGGGGCATTTGCGGCCTTGCCGGTGGTTGACGCAATGTGGAAAGCCGTCGATGGATATGCCACCAGCCCGGTTGATCGCACCGGTCTGTGGCGCGCCCAGACGCCGCAAGCCTTCCGGTATGACGCGATTCTCAGCGCGCATCAGCAACTGCCAACCCCGGTGGCGGATGATGTCGAGGTGGCGCGGCTGGCCGGTTTGACTGTGCAGATCGTCGGCGGGGACGAGCGCAATTTCAAGATCACGCTGCCAGCGGATTTGGACCGGGCGGAGCGCCTGATCGACGGAGATTTCTGACCCGGGGCGCGCACCAGCAAAACGTTCCGTTGCGATGCCCCTAGTCGCGACGCAGCCGCGCGATGAAGAACGGGGTCAGGTACATCGGGATCTGGTAACAACCGACAAAGACCATCAGCGGGGCAAACACCTCTTCGGGGACCGCGGTCAGGAACAGGGCCAGATTGCGGTTGCCCGCAGCAATGGCGATGGCACCGGCTTCGCTGACCGAAAAGCCCCGGCGCGTCGCGGTCCAGGCACCAAAGCTCTGGACCAGGTAGAGCGCCACTGCAAAGGCCAGTGTGAGGGCAAGCCTGCCGGGGGATGCGAGAATGGCCGGGCCGATCTCGGACATCAGGCCGATCACGACGAGACCCATGGCCAGCGCCATCGCCCCGTCGAGAGCGGGCCGCGCCCGGGCCTCTGCCAGCGCGGGAAAGGCACGGCGCAACCAATACGCCAAACCACCTGCCAGACCGACGATGAGCAAAAGCCGCGCCACCGCGCTCAGAAGTGCCAAAGGATCGGGAAAAAGCGGCAACAGCGCGAAAACCGGTGCGGCTGTCAGCGGCAAAAGGGCGGTGCCCAGCGACAATTGCCGCAAGGATGCACCGACATCGGCCCCCGACATGGCGGCCAGACCCGGCGAGCCGGTGATGGGGGAGGCCGCCATGGCCAACACCGCGGCAAGAGCCAGCGGGTGTCCCATCCAACCAAGCGCCCAAAACCCGCCGCCGACTGCAAGCGGCAAAAGACATTGCAGCCCCACCACAACCGCCAGGGTGCGCGGCAGAGCCGCGCGGGAGGGCATGGCGGCTACAGGCCCTTCGCGCAGGGCGGCGAGACAAAGCATGACCGCGATGAAGGGCACAATCGCCGGGGCCATACCCCGCGCCAGCGGGGGCACCGCGATCCCCACCACCAATCCGGCGACCAGCAGCCAGCGCCCCCAGGCGGCCAGCGCCGCGAACAGCTTCAAATCGTCGTGGCCGCGCGCGCGGCTTGATCGTAGCTGCCCGAGATTGCCCGCAAGAGCGCGGCAAGGCGCGACATCTCTTCGGGTTTGAAGCCCAGTTCCTGGGCGAGATCGACCAGCAACGCCTCTCGGACCTCGCGGTACCGGTCGCAGAGCGCGCGGCCCTCATCGGTAATGCCAACCGACTTTTCCTTGCCCTTGCGGGCCGTGCGCACCAGCCCGCGCTCCGACAGCTTGCGCAGCGCGTAGGTGATCAGGTGCGTATCTTCTATATGCAGGACCAACCGGATATCGGCGAGGGTCTTTTCGCGGTCGCGGTGATTAACCTGGTGCAGGATCAACACCTCCAGGGGGGCCATTCCAGGGGCACCCGCTGCGTCCATGCAGCGGACGATCCAGCGGTGAAAGGCGTGGTTTGTCATGGTCAGCGCGTATTCGACCTCGGACAGTTCCGGCAGGCTGGATTGCGCAAGATGCGCCGAGCTGACAATCGGTCCGACGCCGTTGCGGTTTGACTTGGTCATGGCAGGTTCACCGGGACATCATGGTTGAGGGCAGCCACAGCGCGATCTGCGGAAAGACCGACAGGATCGCCGTGGCGAGCACCAACAGGAGAAAGAAGGGTATGGCATAGCGGGCGATGGCAAAGATGTCGCGTCCGGTGATGGTCTGGATCACGAAAAGATTGAAGCCGACCGGCGGGGTGATCTGGCTCATCTCCACGACCAACACAAGAAACACCCCGAACCAGATCGGATCGATGCCAGCCGCCGTTACCATGGGCAGGAAGATCGAGACCGTCAGCACGACAATCGAAATACCGTCCAGGAACATGCCCATGATGATGAAGAACAGCGTGAGCATTGCCAGCAACTGGTATTGTGACAGGCCCATCTCTCCGATCATGCGCGCCAGTTCGCGCGGGATACCCGTATAGCCCATGGCCACTGTCAGAAAGGACGCCCCCGCAAGAATGAAGGCGATCATGCAGGTGGTCAGCGTGGCCGCACGAAGGCTGTCAGCCAACCCGTGCAAAGACAGCCCGCCGGTGGTCCAGGCCAGAAGGATCGCCCCGGTCACCCCGATAACCGCCGCTTCGGTCGGGCTGGCGATGCCCAGATAGATCGAGCCGATCACCGCCACGATCAGCGCCACGACCGGCAGCAGCCGCGCCATCGCGCCCAGCGCCTCTCGCCGGTCGGTGGGGGGCTCCGCCACGGGCATCCGGTCAGCGTTCAGCAACGACCAGATCATGATCCAGCCGACGAAAAGTCCCGCCAGCAGCGCGCCGGGCATGACGCCGGCCAGAAAGAGCCGCGCAATGGATTGCTCTGTCGCGGCACCGTAAACGATGAGGATGATCGAGGGCGGGATCAGAAAACCGAAAGTGCCCGCGCCGGCAAGACTGCCGATCGCCATGCGCTCGTCGTAGCCGCGGGATTTCAGTTCCGGCAGGGACATGCGCCCGATGGTGGCCGTGGTGGCCGCCGATGATCCGGAGACCGCGGCGAACAGTCCGCAGGCCAGCACGTTGACGTGCAAGAGCCTGCCCGGAAGGCGCGCGGTGAAGGGTGCCAGGCCCGAAAACATGTCCGACGACAGGCGCGAGCGGACGAGGACTTCACCCATCCAGATAAACATGGGCAGCGCCGTCAGCCCCCAGACAGACAAGCCGCCCCAGACCTTGGTGGCGAAGACCAGCTCGGCGGGAGCAGGTGCGGCAAGGATCATCGCGACCAGGCCCACCGCGATCAGGGCGAACCCGACCCACAGCCCCAGCGCCAGCGTGCCGAAGAGAACCCCCAAAAGGATCGGGGCCAGTGTCGCGATTTCCATCAGTTCCCCCGCTCGGTTCTGGTTTCGGCCAGGTCAAAGCCGGCCTGCCCGCCCCTGGCCAGGGTCACGGCCGAATCGACCAGCGCAATCGCGAACAGGGCAAGACCCGCCGTCATCAGACCCTGGGGCAACGCCAGCGGGATCGGGATCATGCCGTAGCTGACCGATCCGAATTTCAGGCTGTCGACGACCTGCAATCCGCTCGACCAGGTGGCGAAGACCGCCAGCCCGGCGGCCAGAAGGCAGACCGCCGCGCCCAGCCACCGCGCGGGTGCTTCCGGCAGGGATCGGATCAGCAGCTTGACACGAACATGACTGCCCGCCTGCAATGTTCCCGCAAGGCCCAGGAACACCGCGCCGGTAAAGAGAAACGCACCGAATTCGGCCAGCGAAGGGATCGTCAAGCCTGGCGGCGGCAGCGCCAGGAACCGCGCCACACGGTCGGTCAGCCGCCCGAGAACCTGGGCCAGCACCAGCACTGCGATCAGGGCGAAGGTCATGGCGGCCAACCACAGTGCAATCTCGTAGAGGCGGTCCAGCATGCGGCGCATGGGCAAACTCTCCTGGCAGAATTGGCAAACATACGGGGCCCGAAGGCCCCGCATCACATCACATGTCGGAGATGCTGGACTGGTAGGCATCGATGGCCTGTTGGCCGTCATCCCCGGCATCGTCCAGCCATTCGCTGGTCATGGTCTCGCCGATCTCGGCCAGCTCGGATGACAGCGTCTCGGACGGGTCGGTGATGGTCATGCCGTTCTCTTCCAGCGTGGCGATCTTTTCGGCGGTCTCGGCGGCCGACATTTCCCAGCCTCGGGTTTCAGCCTCGGCTGCGGCGGTCATGATTGCGTCCTGCGTGGCGTCGTCCAGGGCCTCGAAGGCGGACGTGTTCACGATCACCATGTTCTTGGGCAACCACGCCTGCGTATCGGTATAATGCGACGTGAAATCCCATGCCTGGCTTGACACGCCCGTCGACGGCGACGTGATCATCGCGGCGACCCGGCCGGTGCTGAAGGCGGTCGGGATGTCCCCGGTTTCGATCTGCGTCGGCACGGCGCCCATCAACTGTGCCAGCCGTTCGGTCGCGGCATTATACGCGCGGAAAGAGGCCCCTTCGAGATCAGCAGTGCTGTTGATCGGCTCCTGAGAATACAGGCTCTGTCCGGGCCAGGGGACCGCGAAAAGCAATGTTAACCCCTGTGCGGTCAGCTTTTCCTCGACCATGGGGCGCGATGCGTCCCAGAGCGCCCGGCCTTCGTCATAGCTTGATGCAAGAAAGGGGATCGAATCGATGGCGAAAATCGGATCTTCGTTGGCCAATCGGCTCATCAGCGTCTCGCCCATGGGCGCGAGCCCGCGGCGGACGGAATCCTTGATCTCCGGATGCGCGTAAAGCGACCCGGCGGAATGGACAGTGATGTCCAGGTCGGTCGCCGCTTCGACGTCGGCGGCGAATTCCAGGATGTTCTGAGTGTGAAACACGCTGTCGCCATAGGGCGTGGGCATGTCCCAGCTTTGTGCAGCAGCGGGCAAGGCAAGGGCCGAAGTGGCAAGCGCGGCAGCCAGGCCGCGAAAGGCAGTAAATGTCATTGTCGTCTCCCAGTTCTGCGGGCGGCTTTGTGGGGGACCGGGCCAGCCACCCTTGACCCGGATGACAGGATGTTGACGAGACATTGATAATTTGTCAACATTTCCTGAACGAATGATAAGCAAAGGTGCGAAGCATGCAAAACCAACAGGCAGGCCGCTGGGATTTCTGGATAGACCGTGGCGGCACCTTCACCGATGTGATCGGGCGCGCGCCGAACGGGTCCCTGGAGGCGATGAAGCTTCTGTCGGAAAACCCTGGCGCCTATGACGATGCCGCGATCGAGGGCATCCGCCGGTTTCTGGATGTCGCGCCCGGTGCGATTCCGCCGGAGCGCGTTGGAACAGTGCGCATGGGCACGACCGTGGCCACCAACGCGTTGCTTGAGCGCAAGGGTGACCGGACCTTGCTTCTGATAACCAGGGGGTTCCGCGACGCGCTGCGAATCGGGTACCAGGCCCGGCCCGACATCTTCGCGAAGGAAATCCTGCTGCCAGAACTCCTCTATGACAGGGTTGTGGATATCGAGGAACGTGTGCGCGCAGACGGCATCGTGGAACAAGAATTGAATCTCGGGGCGGCCCGCGCAGCGATGCAGGCGGCGCGTGACGACGGGATCGACGCGGTGGCCATTGTCCTGATGCACGCTTGGCAGGCACCGGACCACGAACGCCTGCTTGCCGAGGCTGCGCATGAAATCGGTTTCGGACAGGTGTCGGTCAGCCACGAGGTTTCCCCCCTGATCAAGCTGGTGGGACGCGGCGACACGACCGTGGTGGACGCTTATCTGACGCCGATCCTGTCGCGTTACGTGGACCGGGTGGCCCGCGCGCTTGGCGCGACCCCGCCAGATCAGGACGGACCAACGCTGCAATTCATGATGTCCTCCGGCGGGCTGACGGCCGCCGATCGGTTCAAGGGGCGCGATGCAATCCTGTCGGGTCCGGCGGGCGGCGTGGTGGGTATGGCGCGCACCGGGCAGATCGCGGGTGAAGACCGCGTGATCGGCTTCGACATGGGCGGCACATCCACTGACGTTGCGCATTTCGACGGCGAATTCGAACGCGCCTTCGACACCGAGGTGGCCGGCGTGCGGATGCGCGCCCCGATGTTGCAGGTCCACACGGTTGCCGCCGGGGGCGGGTCGATCCTGCACGCCGACGAGGGGCGCTTTCGTGTCGGCCCTGACAGCGCGGGCGCCGACCCGGGCCCTGCCTGCTATCGGCGGGGCGGCCCGCTGACGGTCACCGACGCCAATGTGATGCTGGGCAAATTGCAGCCCGAGTTCTTTCCCGCCATTTTTGGCCCCGACCAGGACCAGCTGCTCGACCGGGAGGTGGTGTCGCGCGCCTTTGCCGAGATCGCGGACCGTGACGGCAAGACACAAGAGGATGTCGCCGAGGGATTCCTGCGCATCGCGGTCGAGAACATGGCCAATGCCATCAAGAAGATCAGCGTGCAGCGCGGCTACGATGTGACGAAATACCTCCTGAACGCGTTTGGCGGCGCGGGCGGGCAGCATGCTTGCCTTGTCGCCGACGCACTGGGGATGACAAAGGTGCTGGTGCACCCGCTGTCAGGTTTGCTGTCGGCCTATGGTATCGGCCTTGCCCGCGTGACCGAGGCACGCCAGCGCGGCATGGAGTCGGATCTGTCGCCAGAGACCGTCGCCGTGGTTGAGACAACCTTGAAGGATCTGCGCGCCGATGTGGCAGCAGCCCTGGCCGCGCAGGGCGTCGCCGAGGACTGGACCGAAATGATTCCGCGTCTGCATCTGCGCTATGCCGGGACCGATACCGCCTTGCCGATCCGATGGGAGGGTGACCTGGACAAGGCCCGCACCGATTTCGAGACCGCGCACAAGGCCGAGTTCGGCTTCACGGATCCCGATGCACGGCTGGTGATCGAAGCCGCCGAGATCGAAGGGCGCGCGGCCGAAACCGCGGCCGATCCGGAAGAGCCGATGCGCACCACCCAAGGGGCCCCGGAGGTCGAGGCGACAGTTCCGGTGTTTTCCGGCGGGCAGACAACTGACGCCGCCGTCATCCGCCGCGCCGCCATCGCGCCGGGACAGGCCGTCAAAGGCCCTGCGCTGATCATTGAGCCGAACCAGACCATCATTGTGGAACCGGGCTGGCAAGCACAGGTCACAGCGCGCGATCATGTCATGATGACCCGGACCGAAGCCGCGCAGCGCGCCAGAGCAATAGGAACAGAGGCCGATCCGGTGCTGCTGGAGGTTTTCAACAACCTCTTCATGAACATAGCCGAACAGATGGGGGTGGCGCTGCAAAAGACCGCGCGCTCGGTCAACATCAAGGAACGGCTGGATTTTTCCTGCGCCGTGTTCGACGCCGATGGTGCACTGGTCGCCAATGCACCGCATATGCCGGTGCATCTTGGTTCCATGGATCGCAGCGTCGAAACGATCATCCGCCAGAACGAAGGCAATGTGCAGCCCGGCGACGTATATGCACTGAACGCGCCCTACAACGGCGGCACACACCTGCCCGATATCACCGTGGTCTCGCCCGTCTTCGACGAAGAAGACAAGAAAGTCCTCTTCTGGGTCGCCTCGCGCGGACACCACGCCGATGTGGGCGGCGTCGCCCCCGGATCGATGACACCGCGGGCGACCAGCGTGGAAGAAGAAGGCGTGCTTTTCGACAATGTCCTTCTGGTCTCGGGTGGGCGCTTCCGCGAAATGGAGATCCGTGAGGTCCTCACCGACCACCGGTACCCTGCCCGCAATCCCGACCAGAACATCGCAGATCTCAAGGCGCAGGTCGCGGCCAATGCCCGTGGCATGGCCGAGCTGCGCGCCATGATCGGCCAATTCGGGCTGGAGGTGGTGCAGGCCTACATGGGGCACGTGCAGGACAACGCCGCCGCGGAAGTCTCGCGCGTGATCGGCCGGCTGTCGGATGGAGAGTATGACTACCCCACCGACACCGGACAGACGATCCGGGTCAAGATCACCGTGGACCGCGACAAGGGCGAAGCGGTGGTGGATTTCACCGACACCTCCGAGGCGCAAAAGAACAACTTCAATGCACCCGAGCCGGTGACCCGGGCGGCGGTCCTTTATGTCTTCCGCGTGATGGTCGAGGCTCCGATCCCGATGAATGCGGGCTGTTTGCGTCCGGTGAAGATCGTGATCCCCGACGGCTCCATGCTGGCCCCGCGCTACCCTGCGGCCGTCGTTGCCGGCAATGTCGAGACCAGCCAGCACGTGACGAACGCCTTGTTCGGGGCCCTGCGCGCCATCGCCAACAGCCAGGGCACGATGAACAACCTGACTTTCGGCAATGACCGCCACCAATACTACGAAACGCTGTGTTCCGGCAGCCCGGCCGGGGTCCGGAACGATGGCAGTGGCTTTGCCGGAACATCGGCTGTGCATGTTCACATGACGAATTCGCGCCTGACAGACCCGGAAGTTCTGGAAACTCGCTATCCGGTTCTTCTGGAAAGTTTCGAAGTTGACGCAGGCTCCGGCGGGGACGGCGCGTACAGGGCCGGGGATGGCACAACCCGCCGCATCCGGTTCCTGGAAGACATGGAACTGGCGATCCTGTCATCGCATCGCGGCCGCGCGCCCCAAGGGCTGGAAGGCGGCGGGTCCGGCCGTGTGGGCCGCACCGAGATTCACCGCGCGAATGGCCGTGTCGAAACGCTGGAGGCCGCTGACCAAGCGCAGATGAACGAAGGCGATGCGGTGGTGGTCGTCACCCCGACCGCGGGTGGCTATGGCAAGGCATGACGCTTTGCCACCGCCGCGGTTGCCGCGGTGACGGCCCGGGTTCCTGATCACAGCGGGCAAAAAGCGGAACCGGTTTTGCCCGCCTAAAAGATGCGGCTTCAGACGGATAGAGCGGGTCGCGAGACAGCAAATGAATGCGGCCCGCTCTAGTTCCGCATCGGGATGCCTTCGTCCCAGCGAAAGCCGACACCTCCGCCTTGCCAGACACCCTCACCGATCGGATTTGGGCCATCGATATCCACATGCTGCGGCAGGCCGAAGGATGGTGCGAGGTCCTGAATCCCTTTCACCGTGCTGCGATGCATGATCCGCAACCCCTGTTGCTCGACCGGCATATGCGCCTCCGGGGCCGCGCGATGCGCGACTGCGAGATTGTCAATGAAGACGCAATCGTTCTCGTGGTATTCATAGGCCACCGCGTAGCCATTGGTCAGACCGGCATTCAGGATGTCGTTATACGCGTGGCACAGTTGCTTCAGGTCGTCGGCCTGCAGCAGGCTGAAGCCATCCCGGTCGGGCAGTTTTTCGATCACCGCGCCGGTCATGCCCAGATGCAGCCAGATGCATTTTTGCCCCGAAACCGGGTGCGTGTGAACCAGGGGATGCACCACCCCTGAGGCCGAGTTCACCGAGAACAGGCGGCTCCAGCGTTCTTGCCGATCTTCGGGCAGCGCCGCGAAGGCAAGGCCCTGGTGTGCGAAATGGGTGCCCCCGCCTTTTTCGGCGGGTCGGATGATGTGATAGCCCGAATGGGAAAACGTTGCGGGCAGAAAGCTGCCGTCATTGTGCCATTGCGGGCCGACATCGGGAATGCCGTGGCGCCTGTCGTTCGACAGGCGAAAAATATGGGGATTGCCGTCCGGTGTTTCCGGGTGAACGCCATGCGTGCTGTGCAGTTCTTTCCCGCCCCATAGACAGCTGGCGCGCAAGAAGTCCTCGTGGTCCAACCGCGAGTTGTTCTTGAACACCAGAAAACCGCGATATGCCATTTCGCGGTCCAGAGCATCGACGACCTCGGGGGGCGGCGCGTTCTTGGAGGACAGGTCTATTCCCGAGACTTGCGCGCCGATCGGATCGAGCGCGGTAAGTTTGCCGCCAAAGTCTTCGATGATCGCCGCGCGCTCCGGGTCAATCGGGGGGAGCGTCGTTGCATGTGTCGTCAAAAGTCACCTCCTGTATCTTTGAAGGACATAAGACCGAGGTCTCTATCTCGAAAGTGGGGGGTGACACGTTCGATCTCTGCCAGCCGCCGTGTGAATGATGGCCGTGGCAGATATGGCATCCGCCGGGAGAGCCGCCCCTGTCAAATCGGCAGAGGTCGAAACCTGTGCCTTGGGTCCAAATCGTTCAGCCCAGATGTTCCTTGACCTTCTCGACCACGTCCTCGACCGAGAGCCCCAGGCTTTCGAGGATCGACAGGTCGATCCCTTTCTCCTCGAGCATGGCCGTTACGCTGTCAGCGTCCATTTCCGTCAGCGCGGACAAGTCGATACCGCTTTCACTGATCTTTGACACGATGTCATCCGTGCCGCCCAATGCCCCGGCCGCGTTCCCGAGCATGTCACCAAGTCCCATGATAAGACTCCTTTTACTACATTTACTACATTTATGCGGATATTCCGCGATACGATGGTGCCATTAATCGCGCTTGGCAGAAAGGATGGAATTCGACGTGACGGGGACATCCTCGGGTCCGGGGGTGCCTGACACAGCGCGCCCGGGGGCATGACAGGCAGTTCAGACCACCTTGATTGGTTTGTCGAGAGACACATCACCTGCCTGCAAAGCTTGAGTCCGCCGCAGCCGTTGCGTCACGCGGTTATTCCGTCAATGATCGCCACGAATGACTTCCGGAACACAAATCGGCACCGCGCCTCCGCTTATGCGCATGCTTGTCTTGACAGGCATCGCGTTGACCGCCGGGAGTGCGGCGTCGCTGGCCGCCATTGCGCTGGTGGAACTGGTGTCTCTTCTGAATACCGGTCTGCTGGTTGCCCCCAAGGCGCGGGTGCAATGGGAAAGCCTGCCCTGGCTCGTGGCCACGACGACCGTGCTGGTGCCGACCCTGGGCGGCTTGATCGTTGGCCTGGTCCACAAGCACCTGTCACCCGCACAGCGCCCGCTTGGTCCGCCAGACGTGATCGAGGCGGTCCAGTTCCACCGGCCTCTTCCCGGTCTGCGCAGCGGGCTGGTTTCGACGGGAACCGCCGCGCTGTCCCTGGGGGCCGGGGCATCGGTGGGCCAATACGGGCCAATGGTCTACCTTGGGGCGATCTTTGGCAGTTTTGCACATCGGTTGCGCCTGGGTGTGCCGAACCTTGCCAGCATCGCCATCGGCTGCGGTGTTGCCGCGGCGATCTCTACCGCTTTCAATGCGCCGATAGCGGGTGTCCTGTTCGCCCATGAGGTCGTCTTGCGCCACTATGCGACGCGCGCCTTTGCGCCGGTCACGGTCGCGTCGGTGACAGGCTATGTGATCGCGAACGTGATTTTCGAACGGCCCGCGCTGTTCCGGATCGAATCTCCCGGCATCACACATGGCTACGAATTCGCGCTTGTCGCCGTGCTGGGCCTCGTGGTGGCCATGGCTGCCATTCTTTTCATGCGGTTGCTTCTGGCTGTCGGTCCGACGCTAGCGCGCTGGATCAAATGGCCCGAACTGCGCACCGCGATGGCAGGTCTTGCGGTCGGGCTGACGGCGCTGGCCTTGCCGGATGTTCTTGGGATCGGCACCTCGACCCTGCGCTTTGCCACGATCGACGGCGCGTTCGGATTGGGCGAAGTGATTGTCCTGATCTGCGCCAAGACCGTCCTGACGGCCCTGTGCATCGGAGCAGGCTTTTCGGGTGGCGCCTTCAGCCCCTCGCTCCTCATCGGCAGCCTGATCGGGGTGTTTTTCTGGACACTCGCGTCCGGCGTTGCAGGTGTGCCCAGCTCCGGCGCGGCAATCTACGCAATCAGCGGGATGATGGGGTTCGCAAGTGCCGTGATCGGGGCACCCCTGACCTGCATCTTGATCGTGTTCGAACTTACTCGGAACTACGATGTGACCATCGCGGCCATGGTGGCTGTCGTCTTTTCGAACCTCTTGTCGCATCGCGCTTTCGGTCGGTCCCTGTTTGACGTGCAGTTGGCGCGCCGCGGTATCGATTTCTCGCTGGGGCGCGATCGCGCGCATTTCGCGGCCTTGAAGGTTGTCGATTATCTGCAACCGGATGCGGTGACCGCGGCAGCGGAGGATGCGGCGCAGGATGTGTCGGACCGTCTTCAGGCGCGGGGATGGCGCGAGGCTTTTGTCCTCGACACCGACGGCACGCTGGTGGGCGTGTTCACACCCGGCGCCCAAGGCACCGCCACGCGGGTGGGGTCGGATGTGGGGCCCGCCCGGCTGGTTTTTCACGACACCACCGATCTGGCGGAGGCGATGGAACGCTTGCGCGGGTTCGTCGGCGATGCGGTACCTGTCGTCTCGCAAGAGAACGGAACATATCTCGGAGCTGTATCCGAGGCGGATCTTGTCTCGGCCTGGCTCGATGAGGGGGTACGGCTGCGGAGGGAGGAAAATGCGGCGATCTGATTTTGTCAGTCTCTGCCTGCTGGTCGCGGCTCCGGTGGCTGCAGAAGACCTGACGGTCGTCTCCTGGGGCGGGGCTTATGAAGCGGCTCAAAGACATGCAATCATTGACCCCTATGCCCGGCAAACAGGCCAGACCGTCACCGTCGCTGAATACGATGGAAGCTGGGCTGCACTCGAAGCGCGTGGCGCCGAGGACGGGTGGGATGTGATCGATATGCTGTCAGACCAGGCGCGCGTCGCCTGCGCGCGGGGCCTGTTGCTTGAAATGACACCAAGGTCACTCTTTTCCTCCGAGACGCTGGAGGATTTCACCCCTTTCGGGCCCGACAGATGCGCCGTGCCACAAAACGCCTATGCCCGCGTCATGGCGTTTGACGACCGCGCCTTTGCAGGGGTCAAGCCGACCCGGATCGAGGATTTCTTCGATACCGACCGCTTTCCCGGCCCCCGCGCCATTCAACGCAGCCCGGATGGTATCCTGGAATGGGCCTTGTTGGCGGAAGGCGTGCCTCCGGAACAGGTCTATGGCCTGCTCAGCACCGATCGCGGGTTGCGGCTGGCGTTCCGAAAACTGGGGACCATCCGCGACGATATCATCTGGTGGGAAGATCCGGCGGAACCGGCAGATATGCTCGCTGACGGCCGGGCGGTCATGGCGGCCGGGTTCAACGGTCGTTTCTTCGACATCGCGCAGCGTGGCCGCGCGCCCATCGACATCGTCTGGGATGGCCGCATCATCGGGATCGAGGTCTGGGCCATCGCCGCCAGCACGAAGGCACCCGATGCGGCGCGGGCGTTCATTGTCCATGCCACCCAGCCCGCCAGCATGGCCCGCTTCGCCACCCAAATCCCCTACGGGCCCACGCGCGTCTCTGCATTCAACCGGATCGGCATCAACCCGCAAACCGGCGTGCCAATGCGCGCCTACCTGCCAAACGCTCCGCAACATGGCGGCCGGGCACTTGTCAGGGACAGCGGCTGGTACGCGAACACAGACAAGCTGCGCCAACGCCGTTTTTCCAAATGGCTTGACTGGGCCGAGTGATTACGACCCATACGCCCCGGTGTCCCCCTCCGTTTCGATCTTCAAAGATTCGCCGCAATGCTTGCAGTGGATCGCATCGGGTTCGTGCCGGTTCAGGCCGCAATTGGGACATTTGTACTTGATCTTGGACGGCTGGAAGATCGCACGGGCGAGCTGCACGAAGAGCGCGACACCGACAACCATGATGAAGACCGACAGCAGTTTGCCGCCGGGCGTTGTCATGGTGATATCGCCAAAGCCTGTCGTCGTCAGCGTCGCCACGGTGAAATAGAGCGCATCGATATACCCGATGATGCCGTCGGTTTCGTCGAACGTCAGCACGAACACGACGGATGTGGTGACGAAGATGAAGACGAACAGGTTGCTTGCGGCGAGGATCGCATCCTCGTGCCGGCGAAAGACCAGGCTTTTGCTGCGCAGATCATGCAGGAGGCGATAGGCGTGAAGCACGCGCAGGACCCGCAGAACACGCAGAAAAGCCAAGTTTTCCGCGATCAGCGGCGCGAGCAGAAGCGAGGCCACGACGATCAGATCCGCCAGCGTGTAGAGTCGGGCCAATTCGCGGCGCCGATTTTCTGCAATCCAGAATCGCGCCGCGAGATCGAGCATGATCAGCACGCCAAGCATGATGTTCATGACCGTCAAGACCGGTGTCATGGGCAGCGCTGCGGTTGCGATGAAATAGATGATAGTCAGCGCGTCGAACCCGAGTAATCCGTAGCGAAACCATCGGGCGCGCTGGCTTTTACCAGTATAAAGCAGCCTGATTTTTCGGTGCATGTCTTCCATCCGCGCACCATGCCGTAGATTTTCAAGAGAGACCATATGGTGGAAAACGGGCGCGTCTTCCTTCAAGATCGTCGACAGGAAATTGGCGAGACGCGGCAGACCCGCGCATCCGGCCTCAGAGCTGCCAAAGCTGCGATTTCGGGGCTTTTGCCTTACACGTCGCCCCGACGACCATTATGATGTGGCCTTGTCATCGAATCGAGACAGATCATGCCCGACGACCCTGCCGGCCTGCCAATCACCTTTCGTCCCCCCACGTCCGAAGACGGGGCGGATGTCTGGGACCTCGTTCAAAAAAGCGGTCCGCTTGACGAAAACTCCATCTACTGCAATCTTGTTCAGTGTGACCAGTTCGCGAATACATGCGTTATCGCGGAACTTGGCGACATGATTGTCGGCTGGATTTCGGCCTTCATCCCGCCGGACGACCCTGAGACACTGTTCGTGTGGCAGGTCGCCGTCGGTGAGGCCGCGCGCGGCCGGGGCGTTGCAAAAAAGATGCTGGAGGAGCTGCTCAATCGTCCCGTTTGCGCCGAGGTCACACAGCTCAAGACGACGATAACTGCGGATAACAAGGCAAGCTGGGCGTTGTTCGACAGTTTCGCAGATAACATGGATGCCGAGCTTGATCACGAGCCGCACTACAAGAAGGATGCGCATTTCGGCGGCAACCATGCGACCGAATACATGGTCACGATCAGTGGGATCTCCCGCGCCGACAAGGAAAACCCAGCCCCCTCAAAAGAAATTGGAACCGACAATGCAGACTGACATCTTCGACCGCCGCGAGTCACAGGTCCGCAGCTATTGCCGTAGCTTCCCTGTCACCTTTGCCCGTGCCGAGGGCAGCCAGATGTTCGACACCGAAGGGCGCAGGTATATCGACTTTTTGGCAGGCTGTTCGACCCTGAACTATGGCCACAACGACCCTGACATGCAGGACGCGTTGATCGACCATATCAAGTCCGGCGGCATCGCGCACGGGCTGGACATGTACACTGTCGAAAAAGCCCGTTTTCTCGAAGCCTTCGAGGAGATCATCCTCAAGCCGCGCGGCATGGACCACAAGGTGATGATGACCGGACCCACCGGAACCAACGCCGTCGAAGCCGCGATGAAACTCGCACGCAAGGTCACCGGGCGGCGCAACATCGTCTCCTTCACCAATGGCTTTCACGGCATGAGCATGGGCGCATTGTCGCTCACCGGGAACGCTGGCAAACGCGCCGGCGCAGGCAGTGGCCCGCTCTGTGGAGCGACCCACATGCCCTACGACCGGTCGCTCGGCGCCGATATCGATACGTTGAAGCACCTTGAGATCATGTTCGACAATCCCTCGTCCGGACTTGACGCCCCGGCGGCCTTCATCTTCGAGCCGGTGCAAGGCGAAGGCGGGCTGAACGCGGCATCCGATGACTGGATGCAGGGCATCGCGCGGCTTGCGAAAAAGCTCGGGGCGCTTCTGATCATCGACGACATCCAGTCGGGGTGCGGTCGTACCGGAACCTATTTTTCGTTCGAACAAGCGGGGATCGAGCCCGACATGATCACGCAGGCGAAATCGCTGTCCGGCTTCGGGCTGCCCTTCGCGGCGCTGCTCATCAAGCCGGAGCATGACATCTGGAAACCGGCCGAACACAACGGCACCTTCCGCGGCAACACCCATGCCTTTGTGACCGCGCGTGTCACGCTTGAGAAGTTCTGGAAGGATGACAGCTTTGCCGCCGAGGTCCGCCGCAAGGGCGCACATCTGCACGATCGCCTGTCGAAGATCGCCAAGCAGGTGCCGGGGGCTGAAATGCGCGGGCGCGGCATGATGCAGGGGATCAATGTAGGCTCGGGAGACGTGGCCGAGCAGGTCTGCGCGGAAGCGTTCGAGCGCGGGTTGATCATCGAAACCTCCGGTGCCAATGACGAAGTGGTGAAATTCCTGGGCGCCCTGACCATGCCCGACGCCGTGCTCGATGAAGGGCTCGATATGCTCGAGAACGCGGTCGGCGCGGCCACCTCGAATAAAAAAGACGCAGCGGAGTAAATTCATGATCGTCAGAGACTTCAATGACCTCAAGAGCAGTGACCGCGCCGTATCGAACGCGGAATGGACCAGCGTGCGGATGCTGCTGGCCGACGACGGGATGGGCTTTTCGTTCCACATCACCATTCTGAAGGCCGGCTCGGAACATACGTTCCACTACAAGAACCACTTCGAAAGCGTCTACTGCATATCCGGACGCGGCCGGATCACCGATCTCGGAACAGGCGAGACGCATGACATCCGCCCGGGGGTCATGTATGCGCTCGATCAGCCTTGCAGTTACCCACAAGTCTGATGCGGTGAATTGATTCACCCATCAGTCTTGGTCTTGTCCGAGAGGAATCGATCATGATTCGTCATGTGGCACCAAATGATTGAGGTGCGGACATGGGA
>Ga0102926_1000368_pt1 | contig 25474 bp, 26 predicted proteins | sample SalPonR1_A_D2_MG_FD_78173 | JGI IMG/M metagenome (GOLD analysis project Ga0102926, IMG submission 78173) | Salt pond soil microbial communities from South San Francisco under conditions of wetland restoration - Salt Pond MetaG R1_A_D2_MG | ecosystem: Environmental > Aquatic > Marine > Intertidal...
GTTGCTGTTGTTGATTAACAGGCTGTTGTACTGGTTCTTGTACTGGCTGTTGCTGTTGTTGATTAACAGGCTGTTGTACTGGTTGTTGTACTTGTTGAGCAGGTTCTTGTACTTGCTGAGCAGGTTCTTGTGCAGGCTGTTGTACTTGTTGAGCAGGTTGTTGTACTTGTTGACGTATACCTAAGACACGATTTTTATGTGTTGCTGGTAATGCATTGATAGACTCAGATTGCATTTTAGCAAATGTTGGTCTATGTTCATATGGTAATGCGCAATACTCTTCAAAAGAAGGAAAATTAAAAACATTAGCAAAATTTATTTCTTCTTCTTGTGTCCATACTGAAGATTGTGTTAGTTCTTCTAGATTAGGTACATCTTTTTCTTCTAATTCATATATACGTCTATTTACACCTAATTTCTTAGGGCATAGTACGTTTGTAGTACTACCATCTGCTAACTGTAGTTGTTCTTGCCCTTGAAGTAGATCTATTTTGTATTCAATATCAAATATATTAGGACCAGTTTTGACTTTAACGCACTTTAACCAACCATTTATTAAATTATTTTCTGGTGAACCTAAATCGTAAAAACTACAGTTATTTGTATCTAAAAAATTATAAAAATATTCTGAGAACAATGTGGAAATGACTGATGTTTTTAAGTCTAAGACTTTTATGTCAGACGTCTCTGGCAAAATACCTAAAACTAAGTTTTCACAACTTACTTTTAAAAAAGAAGTTATTAAACTCAGTTCTTTTAGGTATTGTTGTGCCAATTCATGGTTGTTATTTTTATTTTCTTCATACATTTTTTTTAACGATCTTATTACCATAAAAATCTTATCATCTTTACCTGACGAATTTCTTTTTACGTACTTTGGTGTTCCATTAATTACATATTTAAAGAAATTACCAAAAACCTTAAAAACCGGCAATGGATTTCCTGAACTGTCCACATTTAGTGGGTTTCCTAAAATCTTAAAAATAATTCCGTTTTCGTTTACTCTCATAGGTCTAACGAATGAACGAGATTCATTAGACATCCTTGTATTACTGTTTTGTTTATATAAATTCATATTTACCTCCTAAATTTACAATAACATAAAAAAAAATAATTGTCAATGCTTATTCTTTCTCAGAACAAAAATTGTCTTCAATTAATAGTTGTTCTAAATTATTAATACTAAATTCTTTAGTTATTATTATTTGTTTTACATTTTTAGGCAGTTGTTCTAACTGATAACCTTCTTTCGTAATAATAATAGACTCTTTAGAAATTCTAGATAAAATTCTACTATCTGCAATACGGCCTTTGTTAGTGTTTTTGTGACAACTAATCATAGTAACAAAACTATTATCTCTTGCATGTTTTAGATTAAATATTTGTGCTAATCCTAAACCGCTTATTTCGTTTAATAGCATACTGTATAAGCTACAAAAATCATCTTCACTGTTTATTTTATAGCGTTTATGTGTTAAGTTTGGCAATTCAATTGTAGTATCTAACCAAGACTCGATCGTTTTCCACCAGACCAACATTTCATTTTGGGTCAGTTCTATTGGATATTCTATTTTTTTCTTTAAAGTTTGAATTGCTGGTAATGCTGCTGATGAAGGATATTTTAATTTTTTAACATCTTTGTTCCAATTAAATTTTAAAACTTTGTGTATCTGTTTTTTATGTAATTCTGATCCTAATGCGATTATTTTGTTAATTTCAACTGTCATTTTTTTATTCCTCCGTTTTGTATTGGCCAAAAGTTGAGTCGCTTGATCTATAACTATAAGTAATTGATTTAATAGAGCTCATACTCATTATAAAGAGCTGGTAACAACTATCTAAAAAGCTTAATAATCCTTCAGTTTCAGCTTCATTTTTTTTAGCTTTTAATACGTCTCTATGTTGATTACAATAATATTCACGCATTTTGTCAGTGTTTTTTTGGTTTTTTTCTAAACACCAAGCCGGGAATTCATTTATAGATACTCTTGCTTCAACTTCTTTTCTTTTTGCTTTAGCTAAATTATAATTTGTTATTACTTTAGCTCTGTATAGTGATATTTTGCTGATACCATCAGCACATTGTTCGATCATCAAAGGTGATGTTCCTTCACTAGCATTAGATATTTTTTTAGCAACAGCAATATAAGGTGCTATTTCTCTACTCATTGTGTCTATATTAATAACTTGACTGTTAAAAACATCTTCTAGTAATTCTTTATCCTGTTCTTCTTCTTCTTTTTTTTGCAAATTCTTATTTGCCTGAAAGCCTTCATTGTTAATATTAGTTTCAATACTATCGCTAGTATTAACGTTAACTTTTTTTATTTCTTTATTTTGTTGCCATAATTTCATAATATAACCTTTCTTTACAATTCTGGTTCAAGATCAAAAGCTTGAGTTTCGATATCTGTCACGTCAGCTTCTTGTTCATTTTTTATGTAATTAGTGTCTAAACACTTTTGTAATATATGATCAAACAGGTCTTTATTTTTTAGTGACTGAATTATTCCAGGACGACCTCTAACACTATGTGTTTCATTATTATATTCATATGACCACATTAACTTGTTTTCACCTGTACCAGTTGCACTTACAGGATGATAAATAACGTTTACTTTAACCGCTGTTTCAAAAAGGGATTCTTCTTTATTAACAAAATCACCATTCACAAAATTAATAGAAAGTTCTGCAGTACGGCCTTCAACACCATCTCTACATTTGTCAATTTTTACTCTAATGCGTTTCCCTGAAAATACTTCAGCTGAATTTTTAGTTATCTTACCGTCAAGACCTAAGCGTGAATCTTTTGCATTAATAGTACTAAATAATAACATTGTGTCTGAAAGTAATCTTAATGTTTGACCACCTTTGATAATTTTTTTAGGAGGACCGTAAGAATTAGACATATCTTCCATTGCATGTTGAACACAGAATATCGTACAGTCATTTTCTGCAGCAATTCTAACCATAATACGTACTGTATTAGCTATCATTTTTGCACTACCACCATACTGGTTACCGGCTTTTTCCGCTTCTCCTTGTGCAATTCTTTCTTCTTGAGCTTTTGTTGAAACACCACCGAGTGAATCCACAACAACAGAAGATACTTTAATACCTTTTTTCATTAGTGTTTCTATTTCTGTTAATAATTGAAATGCTTCACCTGGATCGTTTGTTGATTTAATTATAACCCTATCTAAATCCAGCCCGAACTGCTTTAGTCTTAATACTCTTTTAGGTTTTTTGTGATAATAATATTCTGTGTCAATAACAACAACAATAGATTCTTCATCTTCTTTCTGTGTTTCTGCTGCATGCAACATAGCTATAGTTGTTTTGCCAGAACCACTATCTCCAGCAAGTACATTGACCCTACCCCTAGCAAATCCACCGCAAAGAGCCCACGTCAATGAAGGATCTCGTGTTTTAATATATTCATTACTCTCCATTTCTGCTATTGAAGATGCAATGTTTAATCCTAGTTGTTTAGCTAGTTTACTTGTTAAACTCATTTTTACCTCCTAATTAAGTTCTATCTATATACTACCACAAATAATATACAAATACAACTATAAATTTATTATTTCATCAAATAGATTTTCTTTAGTATTGTGTTCAATCACTATGACTAGTTTATTACTGACAGTGTTTTTAATAGTATTGTAAATATTGTCTTTTAGTTCTTCATGTGTGCCCGTTAAGGGTTCATCTAACAATAGAATAGGAGAAGATGTTAAATCTGATATAGCTAATTGAAAAGCTAATATCGCCCTGTTTTCAGCACCACCAGAGAAATCATCTAGTGATTTAAATTTAATTCCATGATGAATTATTTCTATTCCTATTTTGTCAGATATCGAACCGTCTTGATTGATTTTTTGAGGCAAAACTTTTATTGAAGTTCCGCAATCAGGAAAGAACTGGTCTAAGTAATAATCAGCACTTGAATTGATTGCTGTAACAATACTTTCTAGTGCTGATAATTGTGACTTGATTATAATGCTTTTTAGTTTACTACAGTTCTCTTTTTGTTTATGTATTGTTTTTATTTCTTCTTGTTCTTTTTCTAATTTTTCATTTAAATTAATTAGTTTGTCATTATAAATTCTATATGTATTCATGTTTTTTTTGTATATTTCATATTGCTCTATTTGGTTGTTAATTTTAACTAATTCTTCTCTGTATATCGCAATTTGTTTATTAATATCAACTGAATCTTGTTCTATACTACTTATTAAATTATCTAATTCAGAAATAGAACGTATATCGTTCTTAAGAAGATTATCTAGTTGTTCTATAGCATTGTTTATTTTTATTATTGTATTTTTTTTCTTTTCAATTTCAACATTTAAAACTGTTTTTAAAGATAGTTGTTCATTAATCAATGCTAATTCGGTTTTAAGTGTACTAACATCTTCAAAGATAATTGCTGGATTAAAGTTTTTCCAGTCATTATGAAAAGATAAATAATAGTTTAATTTCTTAATTGCATCGTTAGCTTTTGATACTTTTAATTGTTTTTCTCTTATCTGTTTTTTAATTTCTATTATATCTACAGGTTCTTCAGTTAGTGTTAAATTATTGTTTTGAAGTTTTAAATTTGTTTTACAATGTGGACAAGCTAATATATTTTGTGAGTTCTCTATATCAGTTTTGTGTTTATATATTTCATTAGTTAATTTTTCTACACCATTTATGTAGTTGTTTATTTTTGCTACTACCTTAGGTTCTAATGATTGATCATATTTTATAGGCAAAAGTTCTTTTTTATTATTAAATTCTTTTAGTTGTCTATTGTATTGTTGAATTTCTTCTATTTTTAATTCTAATTCATTTTTTTTGTTACTTAAGTTTGGATCTATATCTTTTAATTTTTCTTCTAATTGTTTTAATTCTATTTTAATCTCATTTAAAATTGCTTTTTTTTCGTTAACTTCATTTTCAGCTGTTCGTGATGGATGGTTTTTTTCTGATATCAGCATATTTTGTTGTTTATGATTGTTTGATATTTTTTCATTACAGTTTTTAATTTGCTGATGAACTTCTTGTTGTTTAGTTGAAGGATTAGATACTTAACAAGTGGAGGTATTTGTTCTAACAATACTTGATTTTCTAATATTTCTCCTTTAATGTACTCTTTTAAATTTTCTTTAGTTTCAAGCTGATTGTTTAAAAACTTCTCTTTCTCTTTAAGATTTATTAATATCTGGTCTATATCTACATCTAAAGCAAGTTTATTTAAAAACTTTAATTGTTCTTTAGGTGATAATGTTAAAAAACAACCTTTCATTTTTTGTTGTATATATGAACCTAGTAAAAAATGATCACAGTTTGCAATAGTTTTGTCAATTAGTCCTTGAGCAGCGACATCTTGAATACTGTTAACAGACAAATAGTTAGGTTTATTAGTTCTCTGTATTAATAAGTCTTTAAAATTCAATTCAACTGTAGTTCTTGAACTACTATCTAGAGGTGTTACATTGCGTGTTGCGTTTGTTCCATATAAAGCCCAAACAATGCTTTCTAAGATAGTTGTTTTACCGGCTTCGGATCTTCCTTCCAAGTAAACTAATCCAGAGTCTGGTAAATCTAAAGTTTTATTTTTACAAGCTCTAAAATTTTTAATTGTTATTTTCATAGATAACCCTTTCTAAAATCTAATTCCTAAAGATAAACCATATTCAAATTGTTTTTCGTTTAACTTATAATTTACAAACGGTCTTACTTCAAATATTGATAACTTATGTTTATAGTCTAATTCTATATGATTTAGATTAAACTCAAATGCATTATCTACAACATGAGAGGTTATACCAAAACTGTATGGTTTAATAGCACAACTTTGTTTTACTTCAACTTCTTTGATTACTTCAACTTCTTTGATTACTTCAACTTCTTTGATTACTTCAGTTTCGATTATTTCCGTTTGTATTTTAATATTTTCTGTTAAATCAACATCTTCTCGTGTTTCTTTAGTTACTGTACCGTCAGGCATTTGTTTTTCTATTATAACAGTTTTGCTTTTTAAACTTCTTTCTAGATCTGATATCTGTTTAATATGTGTTTCTCTTAATTCTGATATCTGTTTAATATGTTCTTTTTCAGTTGTATTTATGTATTCTCTAAGTTCTTTCATTCTAAAATGTTGAACACCATAAACTAATAAACTACCTATAATGAATGAAAGTATAAGCATTAGTAGTTTTAAATAAGGTTTTGAACTACCTAATTCATTACTAAAAAAACGTATTATTCTATTCATTGGCCTCCCCCTTTATTTTGTAAAACAGTCTTAACATACTGATGATTGACTACACCAGCAATGCCTTTAGAATTATATATTTGCATTGCACCACCAACACCTTCTTTCCAAGAAAGAATAAACATCTCAGTCTTTATAGAATCATCAAATTCCCTGTTGCTTAAATATCTGTTTAATATTATAGTATAATCATTTACTATTGAAGATTCTATTACTGGATTTAATGCATATTTTGCCACACTAATCCAGTCTTTTTTTTCAATATGTTTTTTTATATTTTTGTATTCAACAGCATGATTTTTTGAAAAATTAATATTATTATTAATAACATCGACTATAGATGTTGTCGGTATTAATCCAAAAGTACCAAGTGCTCGGCTTCTACCTGCGAATTTATGTATCCTAAATATGCCTGAAGTTGATTCGGTATAAGCGATACCCGTAAAAATATCTCTATATTTAGAATTAATATTATTTAATTGTTCTTTTATATTGATAGAAAAACAATCAGGCTCTGTTATTCTTAACTTATTAAAATGAACATCGGTATCTGCTGTTATATTAGCAGAAAAACAACTAGCTTTTATTTTCTCAAAGTTACTGGGGTTCGCATTACTTATAGTGCAATTTAATACACTAACTGCTAATAATAATTTTTTCATATTTTACCTCATAAAAAAGAAAATACTGTTTAGAAAATCCATTAATTTAAAAATTAATGAGTTATCTACTACTTTATCACTGACACTATTGCGAGCATCAATAGTATTAGTATCGGTAGTACTAATAATATCTTTAGACCTTTTTTCTTCTTTTTTTGATTTAGGTATCCGACCTCTATATAAATAATCATAAACAGCTTGTCTAGAGTCTTCTTGACTCAAATATTTTCCCAAAACAACAGATCTTTTACCTAATAGCTTTGAATACACATGAAGTCTTGGTCTATACAGACCGTCACGTGATCGTTGTGTTGGTTTGTATTTTTTCATATTATGGGCTACTAAAAATCTAAATTGTTTTAAGTTAACGAAAAACTTTTTGTTCTGGACGGATACTTTTTCTGCTTGTATCGCTTGTTGTTTCGTTGTGTAATCATTAATTATTACGGGTATTCCTTTAATTTTTAATGATACTATGTATCTTCCATTTTCTTCTTTTATCATAATAATAATTCCTTTCGTTATTAACTAAAAATCTTCTTATTTATATATTACCATGATAGTTTATTTTTGTAAACAGTTTTTTTTAAAAAAAATTAAAGGATACCACGAGTAGCGTTATTTACTTTATCACCTACACCACGCATTTTATTAGCAAAATCATTTTCATCATAAGGTTTAAATTGTTGTGTAGTATTGTGTGTAAAAATAGAACCAACGAATGAAATATTTCTAGTTGTTAATGAACCAGGTTGAATTGATGTAGCTATTCTTTCAGGAATTCCACGGAGTGAGACAATTTGAGTGCCTAATTTGTCATACACTGTAATTTCCATCTGGGGTTGATGTGGTGATGAACTCATGTTTGACCACAATCCTTGACTCTCTGGTGAGTCTGATGGATCTACAATTTGTGAAATATTTGCTCTAATTGAAAAAACTGTAGGTACAACTTCAAACGGAATATGATTATCTACACTTGTAATTTCTTCTACTTGATTACTAATTGACCAAGAAAAATTAGTAGCTAACCCTATTAGGTCACCACCTACCATTAAATAAACTCTTGCCCCAGTTAAATGTCTAGGCATTTTTAAAAACTCAGTAGGTGATGTTGCAGCTGTTTGTATTTGCTGTGCTGCATTTGCTATATTGCGTATTCCTTCAGCAAAACGAGTTTTTTGTAAATCTTTAGTATCCCAAGCCATTATAATAGTTCCTTATTGATGAGATTCAACAATTTTATCGTTATCTAACCCGCCTGGACTATTTTCTGAAAACGTTTGTACTAAAGTACCAGTAAAACCGACATTTTCTTGAACTAATTGACCTAATGCAACAGATGTTGATCTAGAATCAAATCTACAATTTTCTACTTTGGTAATACAATTATACACAACATCTCCCGTTTCGGGGTTTTCTGAAGGATAAGCTTGACAAATTTCCACATCAAAAGTTGTTGATAAAATTACCTTTGCGGGATCAAAGCTGTTTCTAGTGTTTTCGTTTGTTCCGATACCACTACGTTGAGTATCACTAGATAATTGCTGATGTGGTGTTGATGTGTTAACCGATGTTTCAGTTGTACCATCATAGCGATTATCAGAGTTTGCTTGTGCTGTTTCTTTTCTTAAATCTAATACTTTTTTAGGTGCTAGTTTTATAATTCTCATCTGACCACGAACTGGATTATATAAAACCGATGTTAATGATGGTATTCCGTACTCACCTAGCACTGTAGGTGCAGCTATTTGTTTTGAAACACTATAGCTAATCCCTTGAGCATACGCAAGTACTTCACCATCAATTAAAATCTTGATTAATGCACCTGAAGTAAATGTTACTGGTCTTTTTGCCATTTTTAAACTCCTTATGTATTGTTTTTGTCTTTGTTTGGTTCATTAGTCATATCTTGTATTAGTCTTGCCCTAAATGAATAAGACATATTTGATAAACTAGATGCACCGTGATTCTCACTATAAGATTCTAACAGACAATCAATTGCTTTGTATACAGGTACTGATTCTGTTGCTCCTCCCTCATTGCTTGTTTTAGCATATATAATTATATCAACAGTAGTCTCAAACATTAGCATTGATGGATTAACCGACTCAACAAATGCCAAACTATTACCATCAGAAGCTGTTTTCTTCTGTGCTTTAACTATCCTGTTTGTGCCTGTATTTAATACTGCAGATACTTCTTTGCCTGATAAAGTCGCTCCATCTAAGCCTAATACAGCATCTGTGTATTTTAATAAATTCATTGATACACTGCCTCCGGTGTATTGAATAGGTTCGTTAGATCTTGATGAAAATTCACCTAACCCATACGGCTGTTGGTTTTGAAACATATCTTGCATTGACACATTTTGACCAAACATAACAGTAACATCACCAATCTTGACTTCACATGTCGATCCTACTAGATAAGGCGTTAATCTTCCTGCCATTTTTTAAACTCCTTTTAGAGAAATTGTTACATTTCTCTAGTTACTGATACACTAATTCCAATAAATTCAATTGCTTCTGTAGGTTGATAACTTAATTCAACTTTATATCCATTGCCGAGATCTTCAATTGAATCAATTCTATAATCTCTTATAGAACCACCACTTAAAAAAACGCTACTTAATGTGCTTTCTAATGCTGATCTTATTGTTGCTCTATCTACATCTGTCCTTCTAGGACCAATGTAAGAATTTAAAATAGATCTACAAGTTTGAAGTAATTCATGATTAATAAAAATTAAATTATGTCTTTCATAAAAATACGATTTAGGATCGTTAATATTTGATACACTTGTTACATCTGGAGAAATATGAACAATACCCGACTTTCCCGGTACAGTACCAAAAACGATCAAGCCTGCTGATATTGCGTCTTCAACTTGGTCTGTTTTTTTATAGTCGAATTGCTGCTTAAAAGTATCAGTATACAAACTTTCATTTCCAAGATGTCTTACATCACTAATGTTAAATGATTTATACAACATAGGCATACCTAAAAGCGATTGGGCTCTACCTGCAGCTATCATTGTTTGTGTTATATAAGGCAATTGCCATTTCAACTCACCTTCAGCATCAACTGTTTTTACTTGTTGGAAGGTTACTCCTGAACATAAGTAATTATTAATACTATTTATATGAACTTTTGTATCTTCAACATCTCCATAATAACTAATTAAACCGATACGTTCTTTTTGGTTAGAAAAATTAGAAGCTGTTGAAACATGACTACTAACCAACGAATTAATTGAATCTATATCATAAGTCGATTTATCGCTTGTAATCATATCATCAACATCTTCGACAGCATTTCTTGAAAATAAAGGTATTACCATTCTTACAGGTAAATTAATACAATCTTCTAATGCTTTTTGGATATCTTCATTTGATGTTCCGCCAGTTCCACCTTCTTGAAAATAAACACTATTAACATCTACTTCAGGTAGTTTGTTTTTAAATATTAAAGTCTCTGATGCTATTCTTAAACCAGATCTTAAAACTGTATTTTTAAAACTATTATAATCTGCCTTTATTGGTGCTACCTCACCAACATGAGAACTTGATAAAGCTAATATTTCTAAATCTTGTACTTGGTCTAATATATCAGGACTTTGTGAAGCAAATTTACGATTAACACTTGTTTTTATACCATTAATAGTTTCTAAAAATTCAGCAAGTCTTGTGATAGAATTAAATCTATTAATTTGAATTCTCGCTACTTCTTGACCACCAGCATGTATAATCATTCTTCTTTTTTGATCTATCGATAGTTTAGCAGAATTTTCAGCACCATAATAAGAAACTGATAAAACATACTTACCGCCAATTCCACCACTTCTAAATGTAGTATTTTCTAATGTGTTTTCTAAATTAAAAGATATTTCTTTTTCTTTAGTTGATTTATGAACTATACTTTTAGAGTCTGTACTGATAATATTATTTTGAGTAAATGCAAATGTACCTTCACCAGCCAAATATTTTTGATCAATAGACTGTCCAGTAGAAACGCTATCTAGTCTTTTTAAAACTAAAATATTAACACTTGAGTTTTCAACTTCAAATAATCCTACATTTTCATTAGAAGAACCGCTAATTGAAGATGATTCTTCAATTTTTACAATTGTACCTTTGTTTATACTTCTTTGAAAAGTACCATCAATTAAAGTTAGTACCAGTTCTTCCCTGCTATCTACATAATCAACTTTTAAAGATGCAATATTAGCTACCGATGAAGATAGTATAGGAGTTAAATTAGGATCTACGAAATCAAGAGCGGTTATTTTACGTCCATCATGTGAAACTTCTAGTGTTGATGAAGTGCCATCGACATTAGGTTTAACTGTTTTAATTACTATCTCACTAATACACACAATATCATTTGCAATATAATCAACAACATTTGCGTTCTCCGGTTCTACGTACGCAATTTCTTCATCTAAGTTGTTAAAGCTTCTTATTTTTTTAGCTGTAACAACACCAATATTTGACGCTAAAACTACATACGAGCCTATATTTTGATTATGATCACCTTTTAGACTAGAATCTTTACTTATAAATATTGTACTATTTTGTTGAGGCAAGTTTTTAAATGATCCCTCAATATTTATAATATCTTGACTTGCACTTATCACAACTTCTTCATCTGGATCAAAGAGTTCAATATTACTACCTGTCGCCAATAAAGTGTCTGTGCTGTTAATCAAATTTATAGAAGTATCAATATCTGTTATATCTATATTCAAACTAACTTCTTTTTTACCATTGCAAGCAATATCTAAAGATATGTTTTCTGGTCTACCTAATAAAGATAATTTCAACTCTGGTAAAACTTCTTCTTGTTCTAATTTTACATCTGATTTAATATAATTACCTACATCACCAAATCGAGATGATTGTATAGTTCCAAAATCTGAAATAAATCTACTTGCTGCAGTTGATTCATTAGTTTTAGCTATATATATTCTACCAACAGAACCTGTAAAGATCCTATCTGGCTGTGTAGTTAATAACTGTACACATGCATCTACTATTGGTCCTTTTCCATATTTAGATCGTACATCATTTAAACTAGTAAAAAAATTAGAACTTAAATCTTCATTTTCAAAAGAAGCCCCTTCCTCAGATTCGCCTACAATCAAAATATCACGGGCGGACGGTGTTAAATTTTGCATAGAGTTCACAACACTATACGAAGAATACACTCCAGGCTTGATGATAGTTTGATCACCTAATCGATGTTTAATTGTCATTTTTTTATTCCTCCGATAAATACAAAAATATTACTAACTCTATTTTAACATAAAATAGGTTTTAACTTTAAAGTATCTATTGATTTAGTCTTGGTATATGGTACAATATAAATATTAGGAGGTTTTATGAAAATTATTGATTTTAATTCAAAACAAAAAGAAGATAAACAAAAAAAGGAAAACTTACTGTTAGAAGAAATTAGTCAAGAAATTGCAGATATAATTAATAATAATATTGAAAAAATAGATTATGAGCTACTGATTTTATTTCTTCATAGTATTATTTTTAAGTTATCAGGTCAGCTAATTAGTCAATTAGATGAAGACAGTGCTAGGAGTCTCTATAATAAAATTATTAGTATCAACTTCACAGAATTAAATAATTTAGAAAAGTACACTAAAAAACCCTAATCTATCTAGACTAGGGTTACGAAAGGAAATTAATAATAAGTTATATTACTCTGACATTAAATCAAATTGTGATTTAGCGGATAAAACTTCTGCACCACAGTTGTCGGCTAAGAAATAAGTTCTACCAAAAGTACAAATGTAATTAAAATAAGACAAAATACTTCTTTCAAAATGTGCACCAAGAAAAGCTAAATCTAATTCATACATTGATTTACCACCTAAAGATGCTCTAAAAAAAGCACCTAAACTATCTTCACCGCCTGTTCCACCACCGCTTGGAGTGAATAATAAAGAGTCAAGACCAGGCATAAACCTTTCTTTATGTACAATACTAGTAACGCCTTCACTCGCAACTGCTTGTCCTACAAACCAAACATCTTTTATTGCAGGTGCGGCCATAGGGGCGGAAGCGTACAAATGAAATCTTTCAGCGTTTGCATGTGGTGCAATATCTACTTTAAGACCTACGCCATCGGTAGTGATTGTGTGAACTTGATTTGATGGTGCAGAACTTCCTGCAACGTTAGCAGCTTGAACTGCTATCATAATCTTATCACCTACTTTAAAACGAGTTCCTTGATCTGCTACTTCTGTAATACTATTAATTACAGGCATTGCAGGAGAACCCCCTACTTGATTATTTGAAATATTAATCTTCTTTTGCTGTAATTTTCTAAATCTTAAAGGTAAAAATTTTATAGGTCCTGCACAGGTATCTACAACAAAACCAGAACCTTCTTTGGCGGACACTTGTGGTCCTGAGATTTTAAAACCTTCACCGATATTACCACGTTGCATTGGAAAGAAATTTGCTCTAAACGCTCTTGCTTGTGCAAAAGTACAAAGTGCTTCATCTACTTCACCACCAGAGTCGTGTACAGGCTCTAAAAATGCGTCTAAAGTTTCTTGATCTAAAACTTTACCTTTCATATCAGCAACAACTGATTTAATGTTTCCATAACCACCATGTTCGACAGAAATAGACCTTAAAGAAAAATTATGAATACGTATATAAGATTGAAGACCTGTTGCGTGTCTTAGATTCATTCTTCTTGTTGGGTTAACTAGATTAGTATTTAATGCTAATTGATCATCTACATCACCGTCAGAATCTAAATAATAATCTAAACCAAAAGAAGCATCATGTTCTTGTGATCTTGTTAAGTTCATAATTAAAGATTCTTTTTCTTCATTCTCTAGGTCTAAAGTAAAGCCACCAGACTGATTAACTAATCTACTCATATGAGAAACCGACGTTTTTCCACCGTAAACCTTTAGTGGAATAGTGATTCTTTGATAGTTTGGCATACTTTCTTTACCAATACCGTTTTCAAACATAGCATGATCTGAATATGTATCTCCATTCTGATTTTTTAAAGTATAGCTATACACAATTCCTTCACTATCTTTATCAGAAAGGCTTTTTGAAAAATACAAATCTTTTGCTTTCATTGCAATATTAAAGTGATTAGCACTTCTATCACGATGAATAGCATTTAATCCTGTGCGTCCGTCTGTTTGCATACCAACGTTCGGCATTTGGTTAAAAGACTTCATAAGTTGTTCATTCTCTTGAATAACCTGCCCTAACTTTTCAAGCTGATTACCACTCAAATTTAACATAATAAAACTCCTCCGTTTATATAAAAACTATTATTACTATAGTTATTTTAACACAAAAAAATAAATTTCTTTTTTTTTGTATTAAATATATTGACTTTTGCTAATTATTGTGTTATTATTAAATTAAGTAACTAGTAGAAGCTGTTTTTTAACAACAAAGGAGGCATTAATGAGAAACATTAAGCGAATTGTTTTCAAAGGCCATGGCCAAAAAGTATCACCAAAAGCTAGTAAAGAAGCTGATTTAATATTAGAAGATAAAGAAACTATTGATAAGGTTTTAAAAAGTTTCATATTTTATCTTCAAAGTGATGTAGTTGAAGAACTACCAACATTAAATTTTAGTCAAGGTGCTTTAAAAGATAAAAAAATTAAAATGATGGGCATTGATCATCAAACTCAGTCTTTAGTGGTTTTCGTAGAAAAGGAGTAATAAATGGAAACATTTGAAATAAAAAAAGATAAACGTAATTTATTTTTTGCAGATTCTTATGTGGTTGAATGTAAAGGCGTAAAAGCTAAAGCCCAAAAAAAAGAACATTTAGTAGAACTACTAAAAGAAGCTTTATATCAACAACATAAAACAAGCTTTCATGTAAAACTAATAGACGACTCAGCGATATCCGTTGCAACTGCCTAACTGTTTAGGTAATATAGTCCAATAGCTAAAGAATCATAAACATCATATGTAGTTTTATATTTTTTATTGTTACACAGGTTTTCAATTTTTTCTGGTAATATATACCCTAGTTCATCTAATTTATTTTTAATTATAATTTTATTAAAATCTTTACCGTATTTTGCTTTGGCTTGTTTTGTAGAGTACTTTCCTAATAAATAATTTTTCCAGTTTGAAACCATGATTGTTTTGTATTTAACATTTTTAAGTTCACATACTAGTTTAATTATCTCACGAATACCGTAGCTTTTTTCAGCAGCATTTTTAAAAGTTCCTACTTTGTAGTCTTCTAAACATATTGATGTTGGATTATACTTATCTATTAAAAATAATATACAATTAAACAGTTGTACCCGATAGTCTTTTTTTAACTTTATTAGAAAAAATTCAACTGGCTTGTTGTCTTTAAAAATCGTTATTCCTGAAGTTGTCGCAGGATCAATAGAAATTACAAACATGAGTCTCCTTTGTTAATTACCCTACATCTATTATAACAAAACCCTAACTAAAAAAAGTTAGGGGTATAGAATTCAAGATAAATTAAATAATAAACCACTCGTTTCCATCAGTCTGTAAAGTGATTGAGCCTCTATTGCCTGCAAGCAATTCATAATTATCTGATACTCCTTCAATATTTTGATTGCTTGTTACACTAACTGTGTTATCAGTTGAAGTTTTTTTGATAATAACTGTCTTACCTGTGTCTGACGTTGTTGCATCAGGTAAAGTTACAGATATATTGTTAGAACTAGTATCACACCAAACCACATAATCGCTAAACAATGAAATTGTAGTATTTGATGATGTTTTCCTGAGAGCTTTAATACTACTATCGCCAGAAGTTGAACCACCTATAGAATTTATAGTTGTTTGTATGCGTCCTTGGTTGGTATTATTTAATCTATCGTCAACCCAACTAATTGAAGTTAAATTCATCCAATTTTTTGATAATCTAGCATTTGCAGCAAAAGAAGTGTTAGCCTCAAAAACAACAGTGCCTAAAATGCTTGCATCTTCTAAAAACTCAGACATATCCGTGAATATATTTTGAACTTCTAAATAAGCCTCAGCAAAAGCATCATCGACTGATGGATATGAAGAACGACCTTGAATAGCAACTAAATCATCACCAATAGCGAAAATATGTGAACAAAAGAATTCACCATTATTGACCGCTACTTGTGCGTTTGAAACATTAATCTGTGCTTGTCCACCATCAACTTTAAATACAAAGTTTGTAGCACTGTCCCAAACAATATTTGTACCAGACTTATAAACAACAGGTATTGATGCTAGTTCATGATTACCTTCAATAACATGTCTAATGTCTTCATCAACTAATGTTGAGTCTGTCACACTAATTTGAGCATGTGCATTATCAGATCCATCACCTACAGTCCCGCTAATCACGCCTGTAGAGGGTTTTATATATGAACCATGATTTATATGTTCTAACAAGCGACTGTCTGCAGGTATTGATGCAGTATGTCTTTCATCTTTTAGAAGATACTTATTGCTTGCTGTATCTAAATAAACAGACGCAACTAATGCTTCTCTTTTTCTTTGTGCTTCTGTAAAGTCAGTAGTTGAACGTAATTGTACTTCACCGTCATCATTTTCATCTTTACCAAAATAGATATAATGCCTACCGCTAGAATTATCTAATGTGACATTAATAGTTTCTGTAATTGAAAACAAATCGTCTTGTCTCCAAATAACTTCTTCAGTTGTTGGTGTTAATGAAAAAATACGTGAAGTTCCATCAAACGATAAAGTTGATTCATTATCAGAACCGCTTAACGTAAAACCACAAGCTTTAACAGTTTGTGCATATTTTTGAAAACGTTCAGAAATAGCTTTAAAGCCAGCAACAGCAATCCATCTAGTGTTTCCACCATCAGATGTAGATAAAACTTGTTCGCTATTAGGTGTGTATGCTGAACCATTTTCTTCAAAACGATAAAAAGTGTTTGTTTCTACAACAAAGCTTAATAAATTCTGTGAACCACTAGAAGATTCAGCACCATTAACCGTCGGGAAAACAGTTAAATCTGAAAGTTTACGCCAATTAGTACTCTCGCCATCATCGAGTTTTACATAAACTTCTGCTTGTGTTTGTTCTCTTAAAGCTAATGATCCTTTAGGTGCATCAATAGCAACCTGCGTAGGATCAACTTGGATATTTAAAAATTCAGCTTGATTACCTGAACGAAATTTAAACCACGAAGATTGGATCTCTCGAAGGACTTTTAAATTACCTTTAATTTCTTGTGTCATTTATACCTCCTGACAAAAAAGGTTGGCGATAATCACCAACCTAGTCTATAAACTACACGTAAGATTTAACTATTTTGATTTTACCGTCAAAACGTCCGTCAAGCTCTCCACCTTCATTGATAACTTTAACAGTAACATCACCATTATTAGCGACAATTAATTGATTTGCCATCACTGTTTTATAGTTAGTTCCGTCTTTTTCATATAATTGAACTAATGGTTGTGCTCCTTGTCCATGAACAGCAGCAGTAACTATAACTGAAGATTCACCAGCAGATGCCGCTGAAAAATCAGCTATAACAAACTCTACTTCATGATCACGGATAGTGCGAAGTTTACCATCACCGTCGATCTCTAATCCTGGTTCAGAATCAGCTAAGTCAACAGAAACGCCGTTTGCATCAACAACTATACCATTATAACCATCAATTGAAAATACACCAGCGGTATAAGACAGCCCGTCACCAGCAGAGTTCGGATCAAGTCTAATTGCATTACCGTCAATGTCAATTCCGTCTTTGACATTGATTTTTAAACCGTCAACATCTTCTAAGATAGCACCTGAACCGTCAAGCTTAACTTTAAGTCCTGAATCTTCTTCTAGTGAATTATCTGCTATATTAACTTTAATACCAGCAGCAGAACTAGATAAAGTAGTACCATCAAGTTTAACTTGTATATTATCACTACCATCTAGTTCTAGATTTTCACCTAAATCAACAGAAAGAACACCAGTTCCGTAAGACAGACCGTTACCAGCTAAATTAGGATCAATTTCGATTCTGTGATGATTTGAACCATTATGTTGTAAACCATCTCCAGCTTCAGTACTTTCCCAATAAACAGTTTCATATGAAACACCAGTAAATAGTGCAACACTATTTTTTGTAACTCCGTCAAGAATCGGTGCAGCTTGTCCCATCACGCCAGCAGCAAAAACTTCCCAAGCATCGTTTGCGTCATTTCTCTGAACTATAGCAGGTCCAGAAGAATTAAAGTCTTGAACTGCATATCTACTACCTGCTGTAGGAGTTCCTGGTAGTCCAGCTTCATCCGCAACAACACCTTCAATCGATCTTTGCCAAATAACACCTTTAGTTAAAAGCTCCTCAACATCAACTATAGCATCATCAACATATTTTTTATTTGCTGCATCGTTATCATTTTCAGGTGCTGCAACATTTACTATTTTATTAGAACCTAAATCAAGGTCTCCTTCCATAGCAACAGAACCATCTTTGTGAATCGCTCCATCTAAGAGTTGATTAATTGCTGCTAAATAGGTATTAGTATCCCCTGCTGCATCACCAAAACCAGCAAAATCCGCAGGTAAAGTACCGTCAACATTTAGGCCTAAAACAGTATATAAGTCACCTAAATCTCCGCCAGCATCATCAATCAGGGTTGCTAACTCATCAATAACATCTTGTACGTTAGTTTCTGTTAAGTTTGCACTGTTGCTAGGATCAAAATCAACATCAACTGCATCTGTTGCTATTTCTCTAACTAGCCAATCTGCTACTGCTGCAGGTGTTGCACTTTTTGCAACAACTTCAATTCTTCTACCAGCTTTGACAACTGCTACATCGTTAATACCAATCTTGATAGTAATATCAGCACTACCAACGTTCTGAACTAAAACAGCCCAACCTGCCATAATATTCGTTTCTGGAAGGTTTACTGATTTAGCTTCTGAGCCAGTAAAGTAATACTCAGATGCTGCATGTTTAGTTAATGTAATATCATCACTAAACGAAACTAAACCTTTGTTGACTCGTCTTGCTGTTGCTGATGCAAGAACTGCTAAACTACCTTTAATGTTTAAGTCATTAGACATAAAAAAGTCTCCTTATTAAAATAATTATAAATATAGGTTTTACGACAAAACCATACCTTTAAATATTTTAACACAAAACTTTTTATTTTTATTATTAATTACCTTTTGATTCAGATTTATCTAATTCCTTACGTGCCCATTGATCTGACTCTCTTTTACATGTTTCTCTATATGTTTTTTGTTTTGTTGTTATTGAGTCTGGCCTTGAAATATGATAACTATACGATTTAAACGCCCCAAAAACGTGTGCTTGTGCTTTTTTTTTGATAACTTTATTTGCACCGCAATCACATTTAGGAGCAATATAAACTTCACAGTCTACGTTATTATTATTGTCTATATTAACCTCATCATCATAGTATTCATGAACTTTATCACAAATAACACATATATAATCATTAATCGGCATCTTATTCCCCCATGGAATTTTTAACTAAGTTCAAACTATTTCTTTCTTTTTGCTTATTATCTAAACTTAAACATCTTGTTGTAGCTGTTAAAGAAGCAAGAATAAATGCTTGTTTTAATACAGCTTTAACTGCTGTTGCACTATCAACAACTCCGGCATCTTTAGCTTTTTGATAACTAATACCTGATTCTAAAATATTTAAACAATATTCTTTATCTTTAAATTCTTTTGGAGTGTATACATCAAATTCTTCTCCATAGTTTTCAAGTATTCTATTTGTTACGGCTTTTAATGCTTCTTTTATGTTTTGAGGTGTTGTTTCTACTAATTCTGCAATTCTTGCATAAATTAAACCACCACCAGCAACAACACCATTACGAACACTCTGTGATGCTCTTACTGCATCATCTAATCTATCAGCTCTTTCTTGTATTTCAGCGTGCTGGCCAGCACCTACAATAATCGTTGTTAAACCATCAGCTAATTCTGCATTACGCGCATTAATTAAATCACGTTGATATTGATTTTTTGCATGATTTACTAATTCAGCATTTTCTTTACATCTTTTTTTAACCCAGTTTTTAGAACCACGGCCTTTTAGAGTTGTTTTAAATCCATGAAAAACAATACTATTGCAATCGCCAACATATTCAGGATTAAATTCTGTTATTGGATCGTATATAACTGCACCTGTAAAAGCAGAACTATCAATTAAGCATTGGTATCCAGCACCTTCAACAGCAGAGTTTGAAGAAACTTCACTAAAAAGGATTTTTCCTTTATCGGTCATTTTTCTGTTATGTAAAACTAATTTAGTAGCAACTGTATCATCTATAGAAAAAGCTAAAAATAAAATATACTCATAATGATTAGCTGGTGAATCTTCACTATAGATAGACTCTATAATATTTAAAACCTGTTCTTCTGAAGTAATATTGCCATTTAAACAAACAACTCCAATATTCGAAAGCTCTATAGGAAAAAGAGTATCATTTGCCCGATGACTAATTGTTGTCATTAATTGTCTAAATCTTCTATACCCGTTTCCACAAACGTAACCGTTAGTATTTGTAACTTGATATCTTTCTTTACTCGATGGATCTTTTTCTATGATCACATTGCTATATTTAGATGTTTGTTTTACAACATTACTAGCTATTGATGCTACTTCATCGTCACCATTTGCAGAAGTTTTTGCAACACAATATTCATAATCTGTATCGTTATCATTTTCTAATAATAATTCATCTACTTTATCAATACACTCATTAATAACTTTATTAACTAATCTTGAATACGCTTGAGGTGTTTTAGATTCTTGATTACAAATTGCGTTTGCTAGTTCTGATGCTAAAACAATCGTTGAAGTAGTACCATCACCAGCAGCTGTAACACAATGAAGTGAACAAGCTTGAGAAAGGCCATGGATAGCATGTTCAACAGAATCTTCAAACATTAAATGATCTAAAACTGTAATACCATCCTTTGTTGATACAGGTCTTGTTATTTTTAACGCTGGTTCATATCTGTCTATAATTGCAGGAGCACCTGCAGGTCCTAAAGTTGAACCGACGGCATTAGCTACACGAGATAATGCATCTGTTGCTTTACGGGAAGCGTCTTTCCCTATGACTAAATCTTTCATTATTCCTCCTAAATATTGTTACAAACTATATTACAATCTAAAACCTCTTTACCATATTTCAAAACACTTTTTGAAGGTACTCCAAAATAATTAAATCTTTTAAAAGATAAAGGAGAAGCTAGCTGTTGCATTAAAATGAGAACATCAAACGATATATGACCAAACGAAACTTGTTTTAAGTTTTCGCTACATCGAGATAAACTATTATTTGGTGTTAAATCCCACACGTTAGATGCTAAACCAAAATCGTCTCTAAACCAGCTAGTATTTCTAGGCTCAAGTGTTAATGAATTTGACACTAATAAGGCAACTTGTGCGATTGGTTTTAGTTCTCCAGTGCCTAAAGTCTGATACTGAAGTGTAATAAACCCATGATTTTTTATTTTTTTGACTCTTAATATTTTATCTATTAAGCTAAAATCAGGTTTACTAGGTAAAATTATCAACATCAAGTGACTATAATTTGATACTGATATAGCTTTTGTATAATTTAATAAATCATTACCAATATCAGTATTCCATATAGAATACGATGCAGAAATATTTTTCTCTAGTATGTTTTTGTCTGTGTAAGTTACTGTCATGAGTATCTCCCTGTTCACGTTTAATCTGGTAATCAAACTTATATATTTTTTGGAAGTAACTTAATTACCTCTTAATGTTATATTAACATAGTCCTATGTATTTGTCAATAGTTTTTTATAAGCAGAGTTGATTGTCGTGTAAAGTTCTTTTTTACAAAACGATTCCTTGATTATATCAATACTAGCAGCACAAATATAGTCAAAACACTGTTCTTGATCAAATCCACAACTATAAAAATCATGTGCAATCTGATAAAACGTATTATTTTTTTTCTTTGAATATATACCTTCATCCAAAACGTATTTTGTCCAAGAAGACAACAAGTGCTGATTTGGTGTTGTAGATCTTCTTACTGTTTCTTGTTTAATTATTTCTGGCTTAAAACTAATATTATCTAATAAAAACTGTTCTAAAACTTTATTTGGTATTTTACCTTTGATTTTTTTAAAATTCTGTTTTCTTCCAGTCTTATTATTTCTTGCATTTCCTAAACGTGCTAGTCTTGAAGGTGTAAAAGTACTGCTGTCTACTAGATCTTGTTTACACCCTAAGATATTTAAAATCCATTTCCCTACAAATTTATAAGTATGAACATCTTTTAAATCTTCTTCTAGGCAAATATAAAAATGCATGCTTTTATTGCCTGAAAAAACACAGCAGCTTACTGGTATTTTTGATTGTTTTATGTGTTCAATTGATTCAGCTAAGGAAAGAGTATCACTTTCTATCATAAAGTTTCTAAAAGCTGTTACATTACTGTCTTTACGATGCTCTAGTAGAGGATTTAAACTCACTCTCTCACATGAGTTTATATGATCGCTATTTACTTCATCTTCCCAGCTGTTGATATAATAAGTTTCAGCAACGTTTAATCCAAAACAAGCATATTCACCTTTATTAAAAAAAATATTCAAAAATTCATAACAATCATTCATATTATTTCTCTTTCTCTATTTCATCTATTATTACATCTAATAACTGTTTTGGGCTATATATAGTATTGATTTTTTGCTTAACATCATCTTTTACAAACCAATCTGACCAAACAGATAAATCAGTATTTTTCTTAATATGTGTCAAGACTGTTAATAATGAAACCTCAATCTCTATTAATAAATTGTGATATTTTTTTTTCAATTTAACTGTTCTCATTTTAACCTCCACTATTTATCGCCTAAAATAGAATTTGCTAATTCACTTATATTTATTTTACTATTATCATCATCGGAAGATGAATCATCTACAATATCTTTAAATTTTTCACGCCAATTTTCTCTTTTTTCAAGAAACACAGGATCTTCTAAATCGCAATAGCAAAAACGTTCTATATCAAATCCTAACTTCATTCTAGCACCTACAGGCGTTGTTGCGAGTCTTGATTTTCTTACAATAAAACTGCTTTCATAATCCGTTCCTTTTACTAATTCTAAAGCATGATCGCAAACATTATATGTTCCTTGTTTGCTTTTTTCAATACGCTCTTTAAAACCTTCATTCGTGTCTTTTTTACTTTTAATTAATTGTGCAAATGAACAAAAAGAAACATCTTGATGAGTCATTGCCCAATGATTCATTAATTTAGCTGCTCTAGTTATTGCTTTAGTTCCAATTCCATCATTTAAATCGTTTGATTGAGCTATACATTGTAAATAATCTAACATTACAAATCCATAACAACCAGTTTTCAGTCTGTTTTCTACTATAGTCTTGAAATTATCTACATGTGTAATATCAACATTAGAAACATCGACAATTTCAATTCTAGATTTTAATCTAGCTAAAGATTGAGCAAAAAATTGCTTTTCATATTTACCTTCTTTAATAGCTTTATTAACATCATAGCCTACCAGACGGCTTAATAAAAGAGTTGCAACCTGCGCTTTTGGTGTTTCTGGAGTTAAATATAGAATTTTCTTCTTGTTTTTGTTAAGCAAGAAATATTTCATAACATCTAACACAATTTTACTAACAAAAGTTGTTTTACCAGCGTTCGAGCAACCACCAATAATTGTAAATGTTCCAGGGATCAAGGGAAGATATTCTTTAAAATCTGTATGTACATCGTCCAATATTGGCAACGGTTGCTTAGAACAAAAATCAATTACTTCATCTACCAATTTATCATAATCAGTATTAACATACTGTTCTACGTCTGTATCGTTAATTCTATTTCTTTTAATTTCTTCTATACGTTCGGATTCTTGTTGAATCTTAAAAGCTTTAATTTCATCTTGTTTTTCATTTAGCTCTATTTTTTGTTTAATCATATTTTGTTGTTTTTTTATCTGTTCTTTTTGTTCTTCTGTCAACTCTAAAGAATTAATTTCTTTATTATTAGCTAAACTTTTTACTATTTCCATTATATCTCTCCTTTTTATAATTAATCGTCAAATTCAATGCCGATAATAGAACGCCAATATGCTTGTTGTTTTTTTGCGTATTCAACTGCGGCTGGATCTGGACCTTTATTTTTAACTAAAAATGTGGTTTTTTCAAGCCATTCTTCACCATCTTGAGTTAAAAAACCATCGTCGTCTTGCAGATATTTTGTTTTTTCTTTTTCTATTTTTTTGTTTACGTTTTTTGAAGTAACTGTTAATTTTGGTTCACAATCGATATATCCTAAATATATGTTTTTTAATGCTGATTTAGAAAACCAGATAGAAGCTTCTATTAGAGATTCTTTATATTTTTTAGCTTTAGGTGTTTTAGCGATACCTGTAAATTCAGGTATATAAAATTTTTCTAATTTCTCTACATCTAGCCAAGACTCGATTGAATCAATAACATCTTCAGAGACACCTAAAAGATAAAACTCTTTACCAGTCTGAATCAAAAGACTCATTAAATTTTCAACACCTATAAAAGTATTATTAGTCTCTTTTATAGATTTTTTTAATGCTTTTTTAATTAATTCGTATTGTTTTTCTTCTAGTTTTGTTTTATCAATAATCATATCGACAACCTCCTTAGTTTTTATATTATCTTTTTTATTATTTTTTGTCAATACTTTTGTATTATTTTTTTTAGTTGGCAATTTTCTATCAATACTTTCTTTGTTACTTATTTTTAACATTTTAACATCAATAATATTAACATTACGACTATATTTAATAAACCCTAACCCTGATAGCTTTTTAAGTGATCTTTGTAATTGTTTTTTAGATAATTTGATGTTAAAAGAATTTAATAACTGATCAGAATAAATTGAACTATAACTAGAACCATAAGAATAAAATCTAATCAAGAAGTATAAAAACTTATCCGTAGAATTTAATTGTTTCGATATTATAACAGTCTCATCAAGAGAAGTATAATTTGATTTAGGTTTTTCAACATCTTTAAATTTTTCTATATATTTTTGATAACTATTGTATCCTTTAATATTTTTCTTTAATTCTCTTTGCGTTAAATTAGTTCTTTTGATTATTTCTGAAACACAATAAGCTATAAATTCATGTGTGTTGTTAAATTTTATATCATTTTTTAAAATAATTAACATATCGATTCCTTTTTAAAAAAGCGTTTGTCGATATTTAAATTGTAACATTTAAAAAAATAAAAATCAATAGAAAAGTAATTGATGTTTGTTTATCTGTACTATATATATTTTTATATATATAGTTTATACAGTTCATATAGTTTATATAGTTTATTCTTATATAGTAAGTGGTGGACAAAAATGGGTACAAGGGTGGACGTTTTTGGGTACATAGGTGGACAAAAATGGGTACATAGGTGGACGTTTTTGGGTACAAGGGTGGACATTTTTGGGTACAAGGGTGGACATTTTTGGGTACATAATTATTTCTTTCTGATTAGTTA
>Ga0102926_1000373_pt1 | contig 25345 bp, 25 predicted proteins | sample SalPonR1_A_D2_MG_FD_78173 | JGI IMG/M metagenome (GOLD analysis project Ga0102926, IMG submission 78173) | Salt pond soil microbial communities from South San Francisco under conditions of wetland restoration - Salt Pond MetaG R1_A_D2_MG | ecosystem: Environmental > Aquatic > Marine > Intertidal...
CTGATAAGAAGTATGATATTATATTCATTGATGGACTCCATCATTCAGACCAAGTAGATAAAGATATCTATAATTCTGTCAAGTCTTTGAATCCAAACGGAACAATAGTACTTCACGATTGTAATCCAATAGCAGAAATACATCAACGAGTACCGAGAGAGTCAGGATATTGGAATGGAGATGTTTGGAAATCATTTGTGACATTTAAGGAGTATAACAATACGTTTGATTGTTACGTAGTTAATGTTGACCAAGGATGTGGTGTGATAAGACCAAAGGGATATTTACCGAGTAAACTGACATACGAATGGTTGGACAAAAACAGAAAAGAAGCACTAAGACTTATTTCACCTGAAGAGTTTAATGAGAAGTTATGATATACGAAGGAATAGAAAGAAATTTAGACAACATTAAAGAGTTGAGAGACCAAGTAATCGTCTCTCATATATTGGGGCCAAAGGTTACAATTCGTGGTAATAATAATCACGAGTATAGAGTTGAGTTTATTGACAAGAAAAATAACTTTGTTATTTATCAGTCAAACATTAAGACGAATCATTGGTCAAAAGCTAATGTACAATACTTCACAGATTGGAGAATCCGAGTTTGGAAAGACAATGAACTCTTTCATCAAGAAGATTATAATGCAGAAGATAAACGAGTGTACATATCTCTTTCTTCTTCAGCAATTGGAGATACTTTAGCGTGGTTTCCATACGCAGAAAAGTTTAAAGAGAAGCATAATTGTGAACTTATTGTATCTACATTTCATAATGACTTATTTGAAGAAAAGTATCCTGATATAGAGTTCGTAAAGCCTGGACAAACTGTTGAAAATATTTACGCACAGTATTCTATTGGGTTCTTTTATAATGAAGATGATACAATTAACATATATAAGAATCCACAAGACCCTAAGACTATACCAATGCAACAAGTAGCAACGGATATCCTTGGATTAGAGTACGAGGAAGTTAAGCCACGTATAAAGAAAACAAAACAGAGAAAGAAGCCTGACTTGGTAACGATTGCTATCCACGGTACAACACAAGCTAAGTATTGGAATAACTCGAATGGATGGAACGAAGTAGTTGCTTATTTAAAGTGTAGAGGATATCGAGTTAAACTTCTTTCACGAGAGGGGGATGGATATATGGGTAACTCACATCCAAAAGGACTTGAACAACTACCTGAAGGTTCATTAGAGAATGTAGTAAAAGAATTAAGACAATCAAAATTCTTTATAGGAATCGGTAGTGGTCTCGCTTGGTTAAGTTGGGCGGTTGGAACACCAACGGTAATGATAAGTGGATTCTCTGAAGGTTGGACAGAAATGAAAGACTGTATACGAATTGAAGCACCTGAAGGTAAATGTTCGGGATGTTTCAATCGAGTCAGATTAGACGCAGGAGATTGGAATTGGTGTCCTGAACACAAAGGAACTGACAGACAGTTTGAATGTACGAAATCAATCACAGGACAGGACGTAATAAACAAGTTAATCGCAAGGGAGTTAGTATAATGAAGATATGGCTAAATGGTTGTTTTGATGTACTTCACCACGGACATTTTCGTCTTCTAAGACACGCGAAATTGTTAGGTGACGAAGTAGTTGTTGGTATTGATTCAGACCGTAGAGTGAAGGAACTGAAAGGTTCTGACAGACCACATCACACATTAGACCAACGGAAGTTCAATCTTCATCAAATTGAAGGTGTGAGAAAGGTAGTAGACTTCGATTCAGATGAAGATTTGATATGGCATATACGAAACGAAGAACCTGATGCTATGCTGATTGGTTCAGACTACAGAGACAAACCAATCGTTGGTGAAGAGTACTTAAAAGAGATTATTTACTTTGACAGAATAACGGGATTTAGTACCACAAAAATATTAGACAATGAGTAACATATTAGTAATCGGAGAGAGTTGTAAAGATAAGTTTATATACGGTAGGTCAACAAGACTTTCACCTGAAGAGCCAGTTCCCCTCTTCCAACCAACGGAAGAAGTTGAGAATGATGGAATGGCTATGAACGTGGTAGGTAATCTACGAGCATTAGGAAATAAGATAGGACTTATTTCGAACAACGAGGAAATTACAAAAACGAGATACGTAGACGAGACATTCAATCATCTGATAATGAGAGTAGATGAAAATGACGAATGTGAACGAGTACCGAAAGAGACAATTTCAGATATAATACCCGATAACATTGACGCAGTTATCATTTCAGACTATAACAAGGGATTCCTGACAGAAGAAGATATAGAGACAATATCTAAATTAGATACGGTAGTTGTACTCGATACCAAAAAGAAATTAGGTGAATGGTGTAAAGACCTTACATTTATTAAGTTAAATAGAAAAGAATACGAAAGAAATAAATATTTTATCCAACAAAACAAGTGGATACACGATAAGATGATAATTACACTTGATAAGGATGGTTGTAGATATAAGAATCAAGTTATTCCAACGGAAAAGGTAGAGATAATGGATATATCGGGAGCAGGAGATACATTTATATCAGCCTTCACAACTATGTACTTAAAGACTAAGGATGTAGTAAAATCAATTAAGTTTGGTAATGAATGTGCGTCTGAAGTGGTACAGAAGAAAGGTGTAAATATTATTTCGGAAAAAGATATATAAGTATATTTATATATACGTTATTAATAACAAAACAAAAACAAAATAATGGCAAACGAAAACATTAGAAAAGTAAAAACAGAAACTATAGATATTCCTGACGAAAAGCTAAAACCTGTCAGGGAAGCTAATCAGCAATTGAATCAGATTGTAAACCAACTTGGTTCATTACATATTCGCAAAAAGGAAGTTGAAGATAATGTTTCACAACTTGAAGATGATTTCCAAAATATAAATGCGAAGCTACGTGAAACAATTGCAGACTTGGAAAAAGAATATCCAAGAGGAAATCTTGACCTTGATACAGGTACATTGACTATCAGTGAAGAAGTTGTAGAAGAAAAATAATTATTTTGGTAGAATCGTATATTTATATAGTAGAATAAAGTAATTACTGTATGATGAACGAATTATCAAAATTTTTAGTAGAGAGTGTATTAAGTGAAGCCGATGGGATAAAAGACATTGTTGTAGTTTATCCCGGACGGTTTCAACCAATGCACAAAGGACATTATCAACTATTCAAACATCTTCAAAAAAAGTTTGGACGAGATAATGTATATATAGGCACATCTAATAAGACTGACAATAAAAAATCTCCGTTTAATTTCAAGGAGAAGCAACAGATAATGACCAACCTACACGGAGTTCCAAGGAACCGTATAGTTCAGGTTAAAAATCCATATGCACCAAAAGAAATACTTGGAAAGCACAATAAAGAAACAACTGCTTTCATTACTGTAGTTTCTGAAAAGGATGCGGGAAGACTACAAGGTAGATACTTCAAGAAATACGAAGATGGTATGGATATGAATGGATACCGAGACAATGGATATGTATACGTAGCACCAATGATGTCAGGTGGGGTTAGTGGTACAGAGACAAGACGAGCCTTACGAAATCCTGACGAAAGTCAAGCTCGCGCGTGGGCACGAAAGAATGCGTTCACGAAGATGGATGACCGAACATTTGAGATGGTCAGAAATAAATTAATGACTACAGCGGAGTTAAATAAAGAAGCAGTATTCATTCCAAAGTCATATGTAGAGACGTGGGTAGCAGAAACTCCATATATAAATGAGATTATAAATGAAGCCACAATAACCAACGGAGCAACGGAAGCAGATGACGGGCCGATATTCTTGTATCCTGATTACCTTACGTTTGACAAGTCTGCCAGAAAACGAGCAGAGATGATTGGATATGAAGTATTTAAACAAATTATGTCAGCAGAATTGACAGATATTGACCCACATCCTGAATATCCTACAGGGCCAGTTTCATCTGTTTCACCATACCCTGCTGGTGTAATTGGTAAATTGACAGCAACTAATCAGGAAGATTATAAGGAAAACGAAGCGTATGCAAAGTGGCTATTTCACGTTACAAGAGCAATGGCAATGACGGGGTATTCACTTATGAGTACAATTGATATTAGCGCATTTGATTCCTTTAGTTATGAAGACGGTGACAATACGGGTAATAAAAAGGAAGATAAAGGTAATAGTGACTTAAACGAAGATATTAATTTACCTGTTAATGTTGGAGATACTATTCTCACAGGACGATTTAAAAACAAGAAGACGGTGGTTAAAAACATCGGAAAAGATGACCACGGAATGCCAACAATTAATGGAAGAAAAGTGGTTAACTTTAGAATTCCGAAAAAGGAAAATAAATAAAGTATGGGGTTACGAGTAAATAAAAAGACCTTCTCTCGTTCTCACGGTTTAAGAGAATCAATATATTGTAGAATAGAGAGATTACTATATAAAAAGGTTAACGGTACATTAAGTTATACTCTTCAATTTTTCACATCAAAAGAAGAGATGGATGAAATGTATACTGAGTATGTTGAAGATTCATTAGGAGTGAATTCAGTAGTTATTCCTTATACATCTTACCTTATAGTAGAAAGTGGTTCAGTAAGTGGGTCTCAAATACTCGACATTGACGAGAGTGGTAGTGAAATATATGGAGCAGAAATACAACTTCCATTATATAATACACACATACTTTCATCTTCTTATGAGACTACTGAAGATATATACGAAACAATTCCTGTATATAATACAATTACTTATACTGATTATGATGAAGAAGGTAACCTTGTTGAAAAAGAAAGACAGGAATATTCAGGTTCAGTAACAGAAAAGGTTGGTGAGGAAGCAGTTATAAAAACAAAGTATGACCACCATATTATCTTATCGAGTTCGATATATGATGTTGGATATGAGTATGTTAAAAAGGATTTAGAAAACTTCTTTGGTTCGGGTAGTATCGAAGATGTAATATAAAATAAAATGTTATGGATGTTTATTGGGTTGCTGACTCATACGAGTCAATGACAGACTTAGAATTAGTATATGTATTCTCTTCTGTAAAACTGTGGAAGTATCATCATCCGTCTCACACGGCTATTCTATATACGGATGAACAAAGTTGGAAAACAATCGGACACGAAGGACTATGGGATGAAGTTCATTTCTTTGATTTTAGTAGTGATATCATAAAAGGTGACCACAAGTTTTGGGCCGCGGGGAAACTTCAAGCGATGAAAGAGTTCCAAACTCCTTTTTGTATTATGGACTTGGACGTTATCTACAACGGGAAAGTAACGTTTGACAAACCTATTATTTCAGCACACAGAGAACTTGGTGGTCAGTACTATACAACACCGAAGAATATAGCATTTCAGAATACACCCATCGAGCCATTTTCTAAATCTCCAAACGCTCTCAACGTATCATTTCTTTATATAGAAGGCCCTGATTTTCACGAAGAATATGTAACTACATCACTTCATTGGATGGAAGAGTTATCAAAAAACGGCTACGCAAATGGTGGACTAATGACGTTTTGTGAACAGAAGCTATTGTTGGATATGATAGAAAGAGATAATATACCGTACAGAACATTGATACGTCCACAGTTTGTATGTTCTAAAGGTAAGTGGGATAGAGAATATAATGAAGACAAGTACTATCATCTAAAGACTGATAAGAAGAGAGCGAAGATAGACGAGACGTTTATGTTGGTTCATAGGGGAGAAATATTAAGATTATTGGAGAATGTTGATAAGAAGTTAGTCAAAGAATGTTTTGAATATATAAAAGACAAATGAGATATATACCAAGAGAAGAAAGAATAGCTTACCATTCAGATTATATAATGTACATTGAAAAAAATGTACATAATCGTGAAACTGCATTAAAAGCATTAGATACAAGTGAAAAGTTTGTTGACAAAAGTAAGTTCTCTGTAATAAGTTATTTTAAGATAAAAGACTTTGAAAATCCTATAGAAATTAACTTGGATAGTAAAATATGCGTAGTATACTGTATATGGAGAGATGTTCGTTATCTTAAACTTCTACATCTGTCATTGAAATCATTAGTACGATTTACCGATTTGAAAGATATAAACCTAAGAATTTTAGTGGATGATAGGTTATATAAATTAGCTATCAATTTGTTTGATGGAGTACTTCCGAGTAAGTGTATAATAAATGTGAATAAGCCATTGATATTTAAGTACAACGTGCCACTTATTCCTGAACTACAATACTTTAGTCACATAATAGTATGGGATGCGGATGCTATAGCATATGATTGGTCAGGAAAAAGGCATTCATTCTTTAAGGATATTATTTCAAAACACGAAGAAGGTAGTATTATTTTATTTAAGAAACTGGGTAGATTTAATAATTCGTTTGAAATAATGAATAAGAATCTTAACAAGACAGACCCGTATTGGTTTTTCAAAAATGAATGTGGTATTAATAATATTTACGAAATTGATGATAAATACGAGATGTGGCACAATAGTTCATTCGCAATGTACAAAAGAAATGACTTGAAAAGCGTTATGTACAAAAATATTGTATCGTCATCTTTGTTTAATTTTCATAAATGTGACGAGACTGTATATCACGTATACGCGTTCGTTACTGACCGAGAGATAGTAACATTAGACGATTTGGGATATAATACAGTAACGTTTTCAAACTTTAATAAGTGGTACAATGATAAAGAAAGTGGGTTTACTTATTTACATTGGGTACAAGGACTTGATATTAGTCCAATAATTCCATCAACTATAAAGTTATATAATGATTTAAATGAAAGTAAGTAAAGGTATATACGATATAGGTAGAGAAGTTAATATCTTAGAGGAAGAGGATTATGATATTACTTTTGATAAACGGGTCGATACCAACGGATGGGAGTGTTTTTTAATTCCATTTGAAGATATAGACTTGTATGGACACGATGAAATAAATTTCTCAAAGTATTATTACCATCCAAACACAGATGTTTATTACAATACGTTTAAGTCAGATGATTATTTAAAGGCATTTGGGTTAAGAGTATTTTTCAGTCCTATTTATCAGGTAAGTAATTCTATAAGTTTCAAGCAGAATAATGAATGGGCTTCACTTACTACAAACGCTGAATATGTACTTCAGCCAATTATAGATGGACATCATAAACACGTTCGTATATTTTTGAAGAAAGGTTCTGACCTATTCTACAGATGGAGAGCCGGAAAGGTAGAGTATAAAAAGATAAATAAAGTGCATCTACCAAAACCTAATGTGATTAGTTTTCCTTTATTAGATTATTATCTATTTAAAGGATATGATTTTTATGATGATAATAGATTTTTTGATATTCGAAAGTCAAAAGAAGATATTAGAAAAGCAGGTAAAGAACTGCGTTATTATTTTGTAGGTACTTCTATATATGATGAAGCAAGAGACGTTGATATATATGTACATAAAGATGATTTCAATGAGATGTGTGACAGACTTGAAGATGATGGATTCAAAAAGATTGATTGGTCTCCATCTTATCAAGGAAGTATGTTTGAAGATAAATACACAAAAGCTAAGATAGATGTAATAACATCTCCATATTCTGACTATGAAGAGCCTATAGATGAAGATAATAACGCTGAGCCGTTATTGATGTATTTCATTCAGGTAAATTATTATGCAAGTATCAGATATGATAACTTGACTGAATTTTTCAAAATGTGGAGATTTAATAAGCTATTAGAAACCGCGAAAAAGTTAGGACTGCAAGATGGTGGTAATAGTTATCAGGAATACTTTGTAGACAGTTATATGTCAGAAGAAAGATTTCAAAAATATTATGATATATTTTCACATCCAAACGCAGTTGAGCAGTTGTATAGACCCGATAACCCAACTATATGGTTCAATTCAGTCAAGATTGCCGATGATTATTATATAGCAGTGAAGTCTAAACATAAACAACAATTGGTAAACCTACATATACCATATAAAATAAAAAACTTTGAAGTTATAGATGAAGGTAATATTGGCAGAGCTGTAGTATCTGACATTGAAGGTGGTACAAATATTCAACTTAGGTTCTTAGAGAATTACGCACTTTTAAAATACAATAAAGATGAATAAGATTGTAATTTTTAGTTCTGCAAGAAGTGGTGGTAACCTACTCGATGGAATGTTTAGTAAATATAATGGAGTCCGTTCATTTGGAGAATTATTTTCTCGAAGAAGACATAATCAAAGTTCATCATTTTTATTTGAAATGGACAACGTATATGAGATAACTAATCAGGATATATTAAATAAATTGGAAGAAGTCTATGGTAATGATATAGACACAATGATATGTAGGCACCACGAAGCACATTGCAGATATAGCTATAATCAAAGTATTTACGAAGATGTAATTCCATTTAAAAAAGTGTTATTGTATAGAGAAAACTTTTTAAATAAAGTTGTATCTTTAAGTATAGCATCCACTCGTGGAAAGTGGCATTACAATGAGGATGAAAACTTACCTGAATATTCTGACTATAGAATACACTTTGGAAAAGACTACTTAGATAAGTTTATTGAAAGAACAAAACGTTATTACAATAATATATTGTCACGATATGAAGATGTTGTGGTATTAAAATATGAAGATTTACTCAAAATGGATAACTTAAACTTTATTATGAATAAGTTTGGATTTGATAATACGTTAGAAGATATACCTATAGAAACTGTACATATAAATAAAAAAGATGATGGATATACTCGTATAGTAAACATAGACGAACTTCCTGAATATAAATTAATATTAGAAAATGGAAGATTCAAATAAATTAATAAAATTAACAGGTAACTTTGACCTTCCATTAACTCACGCTTGTACAATGGGATGTAGTGGATGTTCTTATACAGACTATAAGGATATGGGAAATACTATATGTAATTTAATGAGATTTGATGATGTGAAGTATATAGCACATTCTATAATGGATATGAATGTGAAGTTGAGATTTTTATCTTTCTTAGGTGGAGAGCCAACCATACATCCTGAATTTGATAAGATAGCGGAATGGCTATACCAATACAAAGATGTTTTATTTGAAAAATTAGTTATCCATACAAACGGAACCAACCTTAATAAACGGTTTTTGGATTCTGTTAAGTATTTTGATATGATTAAAATGTCACTATACCCGATGAATCGACCTATAAAACAAGAGATGATTGATTCAGGAATGGATGAATGGATACGAAATCAAGATACTCATATATGGTATAAAGAGATTGATGAGTTTGAGATATATGGTGAAGAGCGAGATGATTTAGAATACTCAAAGAAACTGAATTGGGAACGATGTTCTTACAAATGGACGTGTAGAGTTTTGACAAGAGAGGGAATATATCGTTGTTTCGTTATGTATAATAATCGAGTCAATGTATGTGATTATAGTGACCGAGATAAGTTTATAGAGTATGTAATGCAAGAAAAAGACCCTATGAAACCTTGTAAAGGATGTCCAATGCCACCACAGACCAAAAAGTGGGAATCAAACACTCCCGAACGAGATAGAAAATCTATTAACCACGGAATCAAGTTAATCCGAAATTTTGACAAGTAATATATTTATATAAAATAGATAGATATGCCAAGATATTCAATACCACCATTTACTTCAACTATTGGAGCGAGTTTTCAAACTCACTTACAGCCTGCATTTAATACATATAGTTTGATTACGATGGGTGGTAGAATATGGCCACGAGTTACTGGAGCTGTATCTGTATCTGATTTGGACATTACATATCTTTATAGATGTCCTGACTTACGTGTGTATAATGAAAGAACTAGTTTATATACAACATCTGGTGGAGATGTAGAATATACTTCTCCTTTTACGTTGGGCCCGACAAACGGGACATTATCTCCTGGATATACGTATATTGTAAATGATGATGTATATAGTACTGCCACTATAGAATATACAGGAGCTTATGGATATCAGTTCTTAGAATGGACAGAAGCAGACGGTACATTTATATCATTTTTAAATCCCCTGACAATAAATTTAAGTGATACAAGTTTTTATAACGCGGATTCAAATACTATTCGAGCAAGCGTAACTGACCAACCACTTAATCCACCACAAAACTTTACTGCAACTGACTTATTTACTTCAGTTAGTTGTACTTGGAATGCTCCAGTGGGTAATAATCAAGATGATTATACAATTCAATGGTTTGATAGTAATTGGAACTTTGCAGCCAACGTTGCAGGAAATCTTACAAGTTTTAATGACAGTCCTAAACCAACAGGGGCAACGCAATATAGAATTAGAGCGAATTATCTTGGAGTGGGGTCTTCTGTTTGGGTAACTGATACACTTTAAGAATAAATTTATTATTTATACATATCTCTATATTTATATAGAAAGCACGTACTTATATGGATATAGATAAATTATCACGAGAAATTGCCCAAGAACTTATCAATGAGGCAAAGACGATAAATGAGATACCGAAGGCAAAGGTACAACAAGTAGATAAGTTTGCGGACAAGCAATTAAATCCTATTGATGTAGACTTAACAGGTAAGCACTTCTTTGACCGTCTACAAGACCCACGTAATAGAAAAGAGATTACACAGGCAGAACTTATTGGATTCTTCAAACGATTGAAGAAGAGTAAGAAAGAGTTTATTAATTTCTTAAACAAATATCAACAAATTGTAGTCACAGATGACAGGACTAAGTTGAATATTCCGTTTATGAAGAAAGCCAATAAGGCTATCGCAAAGACGATAATGAGAAAGAATAATTTCAGAACTTCTAATGCCAAACTTACTGTATCCCATAAAGAAAATAAAGACTATGACCGAGTTGCCTTTTACGAGGGGTTTATATCTAATGTAGTATCAGAAGATTTTGATGTGTATAGAAAAGGTGACAAGATTATTGTAGAATTAGACAGACCCAAAACTATCAAAGAATGATATCACTACAAGAAGCAAGTTCTGAATTACGATTAAATATTCCGAGACACGTAATGGAGATATACAAAGCCTTCAAGAAGGAAGGTAGGAAATTGTATATCGTAGGTGGAGCGGTTCGTGACGCTATCCTTGGTAAAAGACCAAAAGACTTTGACCTTGCTACAGATGCCAAACCTGAAGAGGTTTTGAGAATAGCTAATAAGTACGGATTCAATTCAAGTGAAGTTGGAAAAGCATTTGGTGTAGTAATTGTAAACGGTGAAGAGATTGCCACATTCCGAAAGGATATCGGAAAAGGTAGAAGGCCTGACAGTGTAGATTATACAGACATTAAAGGAGACGTACAACGTAGAGACCTAACTATAAACGCTCTCTTCTATGACATTGACAGAAAAGAAATTGTAGACTTGGTAGGTGGTATTGAAGACCTTAAGAGTAAGACTGTCAGAACGGTAGGTAAGGCAATAGAGAGATTTGATGAAGACCCATTACGTAAGTTGAGAGTATTGAGATTTGCTACACGTATAGGTGGTAAGATTGAACCTGCTACATTGGAAGCATTAGAAGCTGACCCTGACATTACAGGAGTATCAGCAGAACGTGTGAAAGACGAATTTACAAAAGCAATTAAACAGGGGAAGTCTTCTAAGTGGTATTTGAATAAAGCACACGACTTAAAGATATTACAACAAATATTTCCTGTCAAACAATATGACACACGTTTTATCGAAGAAGATGACTATAGGTTGATAATAGCTTATATGTTTCGGGATAAATCAGCACAAGATATTTATAAGTATCTGAAGAAGTTAAAATATTCACACGAAGAGTCATATGACATCAAGTTTCTGATTCATATGTCAAACTTTGACCCTGAAAATATATTTAGGTTAAAAAAGTTACAAGAAAATGTTTCTCTATCTGATAAAGATATTATGAGATGGGGTAAGATAATCGGAAAGAACTTTAAAAAGTTTATTCGTTTCCAACTATCTGTTAGTGGTAATGATGTAATGGATATGGGATTCAAAGGAAAAGAGATTGGTAAACAAATAGAAAAAATGGAAAAACAAAATTACTTAAACGAAGATTTAGCAACAGGTGGATTGGCAGACGATAAGTCCCCGATGAATGTAGCAAAACATCACGGAGTTTCGAAAGACCAAATAATGAGACAATTGAAGATGGGAGTAAAGGTAGAGATGGAACATACTAATGACCCTAAGTTGTCTACAGAGATTGCATTAGACCATTTATGGGTAGACCCTAACTATTACACAAAGTTAAAGACGATTGAACCACAGCACGAGTCCGTTAACGAAGACCTTCCGACAAAGGTAATTGACAAGGACGAGTTCCCAAATCCGTTAAGAAAAACAAAAGGATTTCTTAAAAAGGGAAAGCGAGACGGTGAAACACAAGACGATGTTATTAAGGCTAAAAAGGTACAACTATCTGTTTCTAAATTGAAACCTTCACAGGATGCTATATACTTAGGTAAAGCACTTGTAATGGCGGCTTTTGGTATTGAAGGTGGTGACTTAGGTGCAGTAATCTCTAATGACAACTACATCCTTGACGGACATCATAGATACGCAGCAACTACGTTTAATAACCCAAGTGCTAAAGTAGGGGGTGTTATGGTTGACCTTCCGATTGGTGACCTTATACCCGTATTACGAGCAGTTGGTGACGCTATGAAGAACACAAGGGGAACTACTCCAAAGGGTGGAGATATAAACATTTTCAAGGCAACAATGAAACACGTTAAAGAGGCTGTATATGAAGGACTTCACGTTAGTCCTGAATTTTATGACCGAGATAAGTTAGTAGCGTGGTTTGAAGATAAAGGCGAAAGAACGATTGAAAAGAGATTGAAAATGATTCAATCTAAGAGACCACCTTCGGGAGCACCTAAGAGAAAGAATATGCCAAGAATCAATCCTAATCAGGTTAAGGTTCTCGCAAAATTACTTACAAAGGGTAAGATTGATGTGAGGGAGCCATACGCAAACGAATCTGTTAATGAATTTTCATATAAGGGAAATATGGGATTTGAAGAGATGATGAAGTTTTATGACACGGCATCTAAAAAAGAAATTCAAGCACTTGAACGACTAATTGACAAAGGTAAAGAAAAAACTGCTTGGAGATTAGTACAAAAAGTAACAGGTACTAAACTAAAGGGTAAAGAATTTCATAAGGTACTTAAAGAGTATCCATTTATGGACAAGAGACACAGAACTCTTCCAGATGACCAAGAAGGATTGGGTGAGATTGCAATGGGATATCCAAGTAAGAAAGATATAGAAGATTTAGAGAATGAGTTAAAGAAATTACGTTCACGATTAAATAAAGAACCTAAGAATCACGGAAAGTCTTATGCTAATAATCATTTAAGTGAAGCTCCATTTCCTGTAGAGAAGGGATTTAGATTTACGGCAGATAAGTCACTTGGTAAAATACGAAAAGGTGATAAATACATCGTTAAAGATATTAAGGGTGGTATTGGTAACTTTACAATTATTGTTAATAAGGTTGGTAGTAGAGTTCCTATTGAGATAAATGCACGTTCTATGGAAGAGTTTTATTCTAAAGTAATGACTGTAGAACAAATACAAAGATTAAGTGAAGCAACTATAGCTAACACATTAGGTTCAGGTAATAACTCTGCACGATGGACAGCACCTTCTCAAAAGAGAAAGTTGAAGATAGAGCAATTGGCAGGATACGAACAAGTTGATTATCCTGAAGCAGATTCACTTGATATTTCAAACGAAGAGTTTGGATGGGAACAAATAAGTAATTCCAAAAAATATAACAACAAACGAGTAGCAGTTAGAAACGAAAGTGGAGAAGTAGTATTCGAAGGACGTGTGAAAGACTTAAAGATGGTATTAAATGAAGGTGGGGCATATGGACATATGAATCATCCATTCGATACATCTATTAACTTGACATTTGGTCAGTTGAAAGATATTGTAGACCGAGCATTGGAAGGTAAGTTAGAAATGACTACTGAAAAGTTAGATGGTCAGGCATTGGCAATTAGTTGGAAGTACGGAAGGTTAATCGCAGCCAGAAACAAAGGACACCTTAAGAATCACGGAGAAGCCGCATTAGATATTAACGGTGTAGCAGATAAGTTCAGAGGTAGGGGGGAAATTGAAGACGCATATAACTTCGCAATGAGAGACCTTTCAAATGCTATAAAATCACTTTCTGACAAACAACGTGAAAAGATTTTTAAAGATGGTGCTTGTTTTATGAACTTGGAAGTTATCTATCCACCTTCTTCAAACATTATACCTTACGGAGCACCTTTCTTGGTATTTCACGGTACGATGGAATATGATAAAGATGGAAACGCTATTGGTGAAAACAAAGAGGCTGCAAGAACATTGGCAGGTATGATTAAACAAGTGGAAGAGGAAGTACAAGATACCTACACTATCTCAGGCCCACCTGTAGTAGAACTTCCAAAGGAACAAGACTTGTCTAAGTTAAAGCCAAAGTACAAGAAAAAAATTAAATCTCTACAAGACGAATTCAAACTTCGTGACACGGATGGTGTTGCAGAATATCATCAAGCGTGGTGGAAGGATTGGATAGAGAAGAATGCACCAAAAACACTTGATAACCGAGTATTGATGGGTATTGTAGGTAGATGGGCATTTGAAGACCGTTCATTCAGACTCAATGGTAAGACTATTGAAGATGATGAAGTACTTGAATGGGCTAAGAAAAATGATAAGTCAAGACTTATTAAGTCAACACGTAAAGATAATCTTATGAAGTTTGAGAATATTTTCTTAGGACTTGGAGCAGAGGTTCTTAAGTTTACTAAGTCAGCACTTGTAGTGAGTCCTGACAGAGCACTTCGTAAGATGAAAGACAATATAGAGAAGACTATTAAGGATGTCAGAAAGAAAGGAAGTGAGAAACAGATTGACAAACTTGAACTTGAACTGAAGAGACTAAACGCTATCGGTGGTGTTGAGAATCTTGTACCTATCGAAGGTGTAGTATTCCAATACAAGTCAGGTGATACAGTTCACACACTTAAGTTAACAGGTGGATTCGCATCTACTAATCAGTTAATGAATATATTCTTCCGTGGATAATTTTCAAAAACTATATAATTCAATATATATAAGTATATAAACAAAATCAAGTCTATGACTAAAAAAGAATTTAAGAAATCATTTATGCACCCAACTCGAAGAAAGTTGGCTGATATGGTTCATACAGGTGAATACGATTCAGATACAAAGGTTTCAATGACCGATGTCAAACAAGAAGAAGTTGACAGAGAGGTTGGAGAAATTTGGGAAGACGAAGACGGATTCATATGGGAACAAAAGAAATTTGGAAAAGTAAAGAAGTCTAAGTTAACTGACACTATGAGTCAGGTTAGACAGTTCTTGGAAACAGAAAAGGAATGTAAAAACAAAGAATGTGAGAAGGTCAAGTATGGCCCAACTGACAAGAAGTTAATTAGTAAGGCAGGATATTGTTCACAATGTCTCGCTAAGTTAGAACATCCTATTCGTGTTGACGGACTTTGGGAAGAATATGAGACATTTCGTATTTGTACCAATATGATGGCTTATGGTACGGAAGTATTAGAACAAATGAATGAAGCACTTCGTGAAATAACAAACGTTCACGAATTCATAAATGATAAAGGAGAAATCGAAGAGTGGAAGAGTAGTAAATCTGTTCAGGAACTCGAAGAGGAACTTAAAGAAGATATTGAAAGCGGGAAGAAGGAACTGACCGAAGTTATTGAAAAGAGAAACGAGGCTTACGAAAAATTGAAGGACAAAGACTATCAGATAGTCAATGAACTTCTGAAACAGCGATAAATGGCTAAAAAGAAATCCTTAAAAAATATAATTGCCGAAGAGTACCAAAAGTGTGCTAAGAGTCCTATATACTTTATGAAAAAGTATTGTAAGATTCAGCACCCTACTCGTGGTAAGATTAATTTCAATCTTTATGAGTTTCAAGAAGATACTTTAGAAGAACTACGAGAGAATAGGTACAATGTAATATTGAAGTCTCGCCAGACGGGTATATCTACTCTGACAGCGGGGTTCTCTCTTTGGAAGATGGTATTTAACGAGGATTTCAATGTACTTGTAATTGCTACAAAGCAGGAAGTTGCTAAGAACCTTATTACAAAGGTTCGTGTAATGAATGATTACTTACCGAGTTGGTTAAAGGTTCCTGCGGTTGAGGATAACAAATTATCTCTTCGATTCAATAACGGTTCACATATCAAGTGTACATCTGCATCGGGAGACGCAGGACGTTCTGAAGCACTATCGTTATTAGTATTTGACGAGGCGGCTTTCATTGACAAGATTGAAGACATTTGGGTATCGGCACAGTCTACACTTTCTACAGGTGGTTCGGCAATTGTACTTTCTACTCCAAACGGTGTAGGTAATTGGTTCCACAAAACGTGGGTAGGTGCTGAAGATGGGACAAACGCATTTAATCCTATCGAACTACATTGGTCAGTTCACCCTGAAAGAGACCAAGAGTGGAGAGACCACCAAGAAGAATTACTTGGCCCGAAAGGTGCCGCACAAGAATGTGACTGTGACTTCATATCTTCAGGTGAACAGGTAATAGATGCAGGAACTTTACAGTTCTACAAAGAAACACACGTAGAAGAACCATTAGAGAAAGGTGGATTTGATGGAAACCTTTGGAAATGGGAATATCCAGATTATAGTAAGTCCTATATGGTAGTGGCTGACGTGGCTCGCGGGGACGCATCAGATTTTTCATCCGCACACGTAATAGATGTAGAAACTGTAGAACAAGTAGCAGAGTATAGAGGACAACTTGACACAAAAGATTTTGGAAACTTTTTAGTTTCACTTGCCACAGATTATAACAACGCACTTCTTGTTATAGAAAATTCGAATATAGGATGGGCAACAATACAACAAGTTATTAATAGGGGATATGGAAACCTATTCTATATGTCAAAAGATTTGAAGTATGTAGATGTAGAGAATCAACTACACAATAAGTACAACCGTGAAGAAAGAAATATGACAGCGGGATTCTCAACAAATACAAAAACTCGTCCACTTATCATTTCTAAGTTGAACGATTACTTCAGAGAACGTACCGTAAAGATACGTTCAGTCAGAACGATTGACGAACTTTTCACTTTTATTTGGAAGAACGGAAAAGCACAGGCTATGAGAGGTTATAATGATGACCTTACAATGGCATTGGCTATTTCATTATGGGTACGAGACACGGCACTCCGATTGAGACAAGAGGGAATTGACCTAACGAAGAACGCATTGGATGGAATAGATACACACGTTCATTCAGGTGTATATGGGTCAGCAGATATGGAACATAACCCTTGGAAACAGCAGATTGGAGATGAAGAAGAAGATTTGACTTGGTTATTATAAAAACTATATATTTATACATATGTACCACTTAAACAGGAACTTACTATTGGAATCAACCGATATGGTGATAAATGAAGGATTAAAGTATCATTTGGATACCGATACTCCTATTCATCAGAACGTATATCGAGTTGGAACAAACAAGTACTTCGAACTATTTAAAGAAGCACGAAAATTATATAACGAAGGAATTTTAGAAGCGAGAGACGAACGAGACGTTTTCTTTTTAGAATCTGATATAGGTGAAGTTGGAATATATGAAGGAAAGAAAGTAGTACTTGATTTCCCTATTCAAGAAGCAGAGTACGATGGTGAAGACGTAGAACTAAACTCTCCTAAGAGAGGTGGTTCTAAAAAATATTACGTGTATGTAAAAGATGGAGATAAGGTAAAGAAAGTTTCCTTTGGAGCAGATGATGGTGGTCAAAATCTATCAGTTAAGTTAGGTGACAAAGAAGCCAGACAGGCATTCGCAGACAGACATAATTGTGACCAAAAGACAGATAAGACTACAGCAGGATATTGGTCTTGTAATCTTCCAAAGTACGCATCTGATTTAGGATTAGAGAATGGTGGAAACTTTTATTGGTAATGGAACCATACACTGATTTACATATTTATAACCATAATGATGATAGAAATATTATGGTACGCACTTTTGATGAAGATATAGATTCTTCAGAAATGGTCTGGCATCGTGACAAAAAAGACAGAGAAGTAAAAATTATTGAAGGAAATGGTTGGAAATTTCAGATGGACAACGAACTACCATCGGAATTGAAGAGTGGGGATGTATTGAATATTCCCAAAGAAACGTTTCACAGAGTTATAAAAGGTTCGGGAAAATTAGTTATAGAGATTAGAGAGTAAAATTATGGCAGAAGACTTAGATAAGAGAGACAGAACGTTTTTCAATAGACTGAAGAAGATGTTTTCTACATCTGCTATCGTCCGTATAGATAAAGACGGTGATAGAAAAGTTGTTGATACGAACGCACGTCAGAGAAGTACTAATATGGTTAGTCTTCGTGACAGGTATACGAAGATACAAAAATCTGTATACTCTCAACAAGGAGATGGTCAATCAATGGCATACCATCAAGTACGAAGAGAATTGTTCAGAGACTATGATGCTATGGACAATGACGCTATCCTATCATCTGCTTTAGATATTTACGCAGACGAGTCCACAACCAAGAACGAGTATGGCGAAGTACTGACTATTAATTCACCAAAGGAGAATGTAAGAGAAGTTCTTGACAATCTTTTTTATGATGTTCTTAACATTGAATCTAATTTATGGTCTTGGACACGTAACTTGGTAAAGTATGGTGATTTCTTCTTAAAGATGGAAATTGAACCCGATAAAGGTATTATTAACGTAGAACCTGCTTCTATATATGAAACAAGAAGAGAGGAAGGAACTGACCCTGAAAATCCAAACTACGTAAAATTTGAAATTGAAAATGACCCACACGGAAAAAATGATTATGAAGATTATGAGATAGCTCACTTTCGATTAAAGTCAGACACGAACTTCTTACCATACGGTAAGTCAATGATTGAAAACTCTCGTAGAATTTGGAAACAAATTTCTTTGATGGAAGACGCTATGATGATTCACAGAATTATGAGAGCACCTGAAAAGAGAATCTTCCAAATTGACATTGGTAATATCAATCCTACGGAAGTTGACAACTATATGCAAAAAATTATCAATAAGATGAAGAAGACTCCTTTTATTGATAAGAGAACAGGTGATTATAACCTTAAGTATAACATACAGAACCTTACAGAGGACTTCTTTTTACCTGTAAGGGGTGGAGACAGTGGTACAAGGATAGACACTCTAAGTGGTCTTCAGTACACTGCTATGGAAGATATTGAGTTCTTACAGGGTAAGTTATTCGCATCTCTAAAAATACCAAGAGCTTATCTTGGATATGAAGACCAAGTTGGTGGTAAAGCCACACTGGCGGCAGAGGATGTAAGATTCGCAAGAACGATTGAAAGAATTCAACGTTCACTTGAAGTTGAACTTACGAAAATAGCCGTAGTTCACTTGGCAGCACAGGGTATTACAGATTACGATATGGTAAACTTCGAGTTATCATTGACTAATCCATCTACAATATACGAACAAGAAAAAATTAATCTATGGTCAGAGAAAGCAAGACTTGCACGAGACCTACAAGACCTTAATATGTTGTCTAAGAAGTGGATATACGAAAACGTATTCAATATGGCTAAAGAGGCACACGAAAACGAAGAAGCCAACATTATTAATGACCTTAAGGACAAATACCGATACGAACAAATTGAACGAGAAGGTAATGACCCTGCTATGGAACCTGAACAAACAGACGTTGAAGGTGAAATAGATAATATGAAAAATGACTTCGGATATGGATTCGAAGGAACGGGTAGGGTAGGTAGACCACCTGAAGGTAATACTTATAAGAAAGACAAGAATCCATTTGGTAGAGACCCACTTGGTGACGAAGAACGTAAAAAAGACCGTAAACGAGAAAAAAGAGGAATCGCTTCAGAGTTTATGGAAGGAAAGAGGTTAGCACAGAATTTTATTAATGGAATGTCTCCAAAAAGAAAAGTTTTAAATGAGGAAGGAGACTTCTTAGATGACTCCAATATAATAGACGAGGAAAAATTTAATAAATAATTTTAAAGTTATATTTATATACGTATAAGTATATGAAATACTTAATATAGGATAATATGAAGAAAATCAAACATTCGAAATTTAAGAATACAGGGATACTATTTGAACTATTGACGCGTCAAATAACTCTCGAAGTATTAAATGGTGACAAGAAAGAAGTTGCCAAGGAGATAGTACAAGAATACTTCGCTCCAGGTACAGAACTAAATAAAGAGCTAAGATTATATGAACTTCTTTTAAAAGAGAAGTATAGTGGTGAAGCACGTGCTGAAAAGTTCATAGATACAGTCAATGAAGCACACAAGAAGATTGACCGCAGAAAGATTAGTCAGGAGAAGTATAATCTTGTCAGTGAAATAAAAGACAATTTCGATATGGATAATTTCCTTTCTTCACAGATATCTAACTATAAAACACTTGCGTCAATATATAAAGTGTTTGAGTCCAAAAAGTATGATAATTATGATATTAAGGACGTGTTTGATTCAAAGATTACTCTTATTGAGAATATAACCAAAAAGAGAATTAAAAATAAAGAGGCAAAGAAAGATGAACTATACGAAGAGTATAGTAATCAGGATACCGATGTAAGACTTCTTACATATAAGATATTAGTAGAACAATTCAACAAGAAGTATTCAGGTCTTGACGCAGGTCAAAAGAAATTATTGAGAGAATACATCAACAATGTAAATAACACATCTAAGTTCAAAGAGTACTTTTTGGAACAAGCTCCGAAAGTCATTAAAGAACTTAAGTCTATTTGTAAGAAAGTTGAAGATAAAGTTACAACAATCAAACTTAAAGAGACAATCACTTTATTGGAAGATATGAAAATCGGACGAACAGTTTCCGATTCACAGGTATCTTCTCTAATGTTGTCTTATGAGTTAGTTAAGGAATTAAAGGACAGAGTTTAAATGACTGAAGAAGAACTAAGAGAAGTAATACGAACATTAGTCCGAGAAATGCTTGCAGAAGATGATTTGGATGAAATAACTACTACAGGTAATGTAGCAGGTTATAATACTCCAAACGCATTCAAAAAAACAGATGGTACGGATGAAGACGATGAATCAGACGGTGACCACATTGATAAGGCAAATGACCAAACAGGGTACAGACGAGTATCAGAGGTAAAACTTCCTGTAGATTGGAAAGCAGCGAAAGAAGAAAAGAATTATGTAAATCGCTGGTTAGAACTTAAGAAGTCAGATAAGACACCTAACCAAAAGATTGGAATTGGTATCAGAAACATTAGATACGAACTACAGGAAATGAATAAGTTTCTAAATTGGTACAATAGAATCAGATTAGAAAATGAGTTACCGAGAGACAAGTATTGGAAACGAACACAAAGTCATATTAAGAAAATGAAAGAGAATATGATTGGTATGGTTCGAAAAATTCAAGAAATTGACAAGTCTTTAGAAGAATTAGAATAAGTTACTGTATAATACACCACAAAAGAGAATATAATGAAAATAAGTAAGTCAAAATTACGAGAAACTATTAAGTCTGTTATCCGAGAGGAAACACAATATCAAATCTTTTTCAAAAAGGCATTAAAAAAGTTTGGAGTATCTTCTCCTGACGATTTTGAGTCAGAAGAAAAGAAAAAGGAATTTTTTGATTATGTAGATAACAATTGGAAAGCCGATAACGAAGGTGTTGACGAAGATGCCTATGACAGAGAACGTGACGCGCGTGCTATGGGTTATCCAAGTGCTAAAGCGGCTGATAAAGATAATTGGGGTAGACCTAAGAAGAAAAAAGGTAAGAGAGAGGCGGTAACTGAAGCAACTCAATATCAGAAATTTTTCAAAAAGGCATTAAAAAAGTTTGGAGTATCTTCTCCTGACGAATTTGAAACAGATGAAAAGAAAAAAGAATTTTTTGACTACGTAGATAACAATTGGGCGGCTGATAATGAATCAAATGAAGGTGCTATATACGAAGAGAATACGGAGTATCAGAAGTTCTTTCGTAAGGCACTTGATAAATTTGGTGTAAACTCTCCTGAAGATTTAGATAAAGAAGAGAAGAAGAAGTTCTTTAACTATGTTGACAAACATTGGCAAGCAAAAGACGAACGTCTTGATTCTATCAATGAGATAGGATATGACAACGCTATGGCAGAGTTTATGAGAGATTTAGAGAAACACGCTGACATTAAGAAAATGGCAGACCACCACGGTAGAAGTGTGAGAGAATTACTTGAAGCACTTAAAAAGAGACTAACAGTTAGACGATACAATGATGGGTCTATAAAAGAAGTTTCTATTAACTTCCGTGATACGGGTAGTGGTGTAGTTGTAAAACATAAAAACACATACTCAAAGAATGAAGCAATTGACGAAAGTAAAATAGATGAAAAGTTCCGTGCTGGAGCCGCATCAGCATTTGACAGTAAGTTAAAGAAGTGGGCAAAGAAGTACGGAGTTGACTATGACTATAAGTTCAAACAAGGTAGAGACGGTAAGAGTCAGGCATACTTTAAGTTAGACCTTACATATGATGATTACGAAAATTTACCGAATGAGGCAAAGACAGCACTTAACGGACTAACAAGACGATATGGTGTAGACTTCGCATACAGAAACGGAAATTGGACACCAATCATTGAGTCAAATTATTTGACTGAAGATGAAGACCCTTGTTGGGATGACTATGAAATGATAGGAATGAAAATGAAGGACGGTGAAGAAGTACCGAACTGTGTTCCTAAAGAAGAAGTAGTTAAAGAATCAAATTCGACTATTAAAGAAGGTAATGTACCTGCTAAAACAGTTAAGAAGGGGGATATTGTAAGTATTCCACCTGAAATGGTCAAAAAATCGGGTTTAAAAATTAAAAAGTTTAAAGTAACGAGTATTGAAAAGAAACGTGGTTCTCGCGGACAAGAGATTGTATTAAGAGGTAACGGAAAAAATGATGTACTTGTTAGAGATGCAGATAAAGATGTTATGGTTTATGAATCCGTTAATGAAGCATCTACTAAAGGAATGAAGAAAATCAAGGTAGATGGTTTAGGTGGATATATGCCTGGAGTTGATAATGTATTTTATGACAAGAAGTCTAAGAAGTTCTTCTTCAAAGATTCAAGTGGAGATATGGAAGAGCTTAAGAATAAAGGCACAATGAAGGCATTGGGTAAGCATCTTAAAAAGAAAAGTATAAAACTTGAACAACGATTGAATGAAAGTCCATCTACTGAAGCACAAGAAATAGCACATTACACGGGTAGTGGAGCCAAAGGTGTTCAGTCTTGGATAGACCGTAATAACATTGACGCTTCTAAATTAGCAAAATATGTAAGAAAGGGAAATCTTCAAGATAGACTTGATGTAGTATCTGCTATTGTAGGTAAACCGAATAATAAGTTTCATAACAAACTTACAAAAATGTTTGGTGAGGGAGTTAATGAAGAGACACTGAATGAGACTAAATTCTTTGTGTGGTATAAGAAGAAGAAGTATGAAGTAGAAGCTGATTCGTTATACAAAGCAAAAGAGAAATTTATAGAGAAGCACAACGTACCTAAATCACAACAATCAAAACTTGCAGTTAAATCAGCAGGTTCTATGAAGAAGCAAGATTTTAGGTTTATGTAAACCAAAAGGAATTATGAAAAAACTATTAATTGAGACTAATTTATTTGAAGGCCGAGTAAACGAAGATAGTTCGGGTAGAACTATTGTGAAAGGAGTACTTCAACGAGCAGGAGCAGAAAACCAAAATGGACGGGTATACCCAAAAAGCATTTTGGAAAGAGAGGTTAAGAACTACCATACTCTTATCAAAGAGAGAAGAGCATTGGGAGAGTTAGACCATCCTGACAGTTCAGTTATTAATTTAAAAAATGTTTCACACAACGTAAGGGAAGTTCATTGGGAAGGTAATGACTTGATAGGTACGGTAGAAATTCTACCAACTCCTTCAGGTAATATTCTTAAAGAACTTCTAAGAGCAGATATCACACTTGGTATTTCGTCTCGTGGTATGGGGTCAACTCAGCCAATCGGAGAAAGTAAAGTACAAGTTGGAGAAGACTTTGAACTTATCGGATGGGATTTTGTATCTAACCCATCTACACACGGTGCCTTTATGAGGCCGTTGAATGAGTCAGTAATGACACAGATTGGTACAGACGCTTGCGGAGACTTCTGTAAAGCACAAGATTTAATGAGAGAAATTTTAACGGAACTAAGTTAATGAAGAAAGATACATTTGACATAAGACAGTGGATATCAGAAAACAAACACAATGAACCTACACGGGTTAATGAGGGACGGGGATTTGACAATGTTGAAGAACTTAACCAAGCATTGAACAACGTACAGTCAGGTAAGGATGCTGAAGACCTATTAAGAACATTATATAACGCAGGACAAACAGACGTTATATCAGCTTTAGTAGGAGTATATCTTAGTAGTCCTAAATTACACAACGTTATAGCACAGGAAATTAAAAAGTTAGCTAAATCATCTAACGGCCCATTCAGTAGAATGCCAAAATAAAAAGATATTATGAGTAAGAAACCATTTGACATAAAAGATTACATAAAGAACAATAAGTTTAAAGTAGACAAAGAGTATAAGACAGGTAAACATATCTCTAAGGGGTATAACGATGTCCGAAAGACTCTTATCAACGAAGTAAAGGTTGACGAGAATGGAAAACTTCTTATCAAAGAATCTTTACGTGGTGATAAAAAGAAACCAATGTCAGAAGAAAGTAAGAGACATTTTCTTGAAATCATCTCTACGTATAACACGTACCGAGAAAATCTTAAGAGAAAGTCTGACTTGATTGAGATATCTAATACATTAGGTGCTATCGTTGAAGCAGCAAAAACAATGACTCTCGAAGAAGCAGATGATTGGTTTGATAAGAATACTATCAAACGAAATATGAAACAATTGGAAAACCTTGACAAAGAGTTTGACAAAATTACTAAAGAAGCGAAGTCATTAGACACTCGTATGTTAGCACTTTACGAAGATATGGGCCACATCCTAAATAGATATTACGAGATAAGTGATATCACAGAGGAAGAAATGAACTCTCGTCTTGGTAAAAAGAAACGTTCAATTTAATTAATAAATAATGCCAGCTAAATCAAAAAATCAACAAGAATTCTTCGGACTAGCTCTATCTGTAAAGAGAGGTGAAACTCCACGTAGTGAAGTATCCGATGAAGTATTAAGAGTAGTAGATGATATGAGTGAAAAAGATATTGAAGACTTTGCAGGAACAAAAC
>Ga0102926_1000374_pt1 | contig 25342 bp, 22 predicted proteins | sample SalPonR1_A_D2_MG_FD_78173 | JGI IMG/M metagenome (GOLD analysis project Ga0102926, IMG submission 78173) | Salt pond soil microbial communities from South San Francisco under conditions of wetland restoration - Salt Pond MetaG R1_A_D2_MG | ecosystem: Environmental > Aquatic > Marine > Intertidal...
AAAGTTCACTTTGTATATCAAAGAAAGTCTGAGAATATCTTGTATGAAATTCTATTCCTAAAGGCATATCTTCATATGGTTTAAGAAGATCTGGAAATATTTTATTGTATGTTTCTATTATAGGGTCATCAGCATCTGCTATATAAAAATCAGTGGTACCGTTGTATGCATCTATTACAGCCTTAACTGAATTTCTAGCGTAGTTTAAGGTGCTTCCCTCTAAAGGTTGTGAATATGGGAAGTCCTCTGAGGTGGTAAATCCTTCTATTATCCAGTATAGTTTTCCATCATCTTGATTTAGAATTAAGTATGGGTTACCATCAAAATTTATAAAAGGAGCAATTTTATTTACTCTTTCCATAATATTTCTGTGAAGGACTATCCTACTTTCAGAATTTATGTTGTTAGATATTAATATTTGATAACTTCTTTCTCTCAATGAAAATAGAAGTTTGTTTAGTCCTGATAATTCTATTCCAGCTTCTCCTTCGTAAATAGTCATAGCATTTTCATTTCCCAATGGATAGTCGAATTCTTCTTCGTCTGTTTTGACTATTACGTATTCATTGGTTTTTTCACCGAAATATATTTCCGGTCTAGTAATGTTTAAATCTGTAGTTGTAGTAGGTGGTATATCTCTAACCATAAGAACCGGTTGTCCATCAGAACTTACTGCATTTACTGGAGACAGTGCAAATCCATACCCGTGAGTATATTTTAAGTATTGATTTACCCAGTTTTGAGCTTGGTCTACTAATCTTGTCTGGTCTAATTCTCTTCCTGAAATAAAAGTCTGTCTGTATTCACCGTTAATCATGTATCTATCTACATCTACATCATTAAATAGATAGTAAGGTCTAATACCCTGAATTTGATTATAGGTTTGTTTTATAGGCCTATAGTCGTTTATTCTTATATTTCTAATTATTTCAGGATTATTTCTTATATCCTCACTATCAAGTTCATAATCAATTGGGAAATCAATTTCTTCTATTTCACTTAGTTTAAATGCTTTTCTTGTAGATCTTATATTGTTTTGTATATACTGAGCTTCTTTTGAAATTTGATCTGGTTCTACTATAAAGCTTTCAACTAATCCTCCAGCTATAGTTCCAATTATAGATACTATTATTATTAATGCTGGAAATAATAATGCTGTTTTAAGTTTTCTCTTTCTTGCTCCAAAAAGAAAAGCTAAAGAACCTGCAACAGCTAATACAGCTGTTATCCTGTAAACATTTAAATCGATTAAAACGTCAGTATATCCTGCTCCAAAAACTGCTCCTCTTTCAGAGTAAAGTAAGCCATATGCTCTTAGCCATAGATTTATACCTATAAGAATCATTAAAATAAAACCAAATATAGAGATCTGTTTTATTATATTTGTAATCATATTTTTGTCTATACCTTCGAAGTTTATCTGGCCTTTTCTTCTCATATCTTCAAAATCTATTACTTTTTCATCTTCTTTTTGTTTCTTAACCTGTTTAGTTCCCATTACTAATATATTGTATAGTACAGTAACTACTATAAGAGCAAAAATTATTGTAATTGCTGTATTTAGTAAGGATGTGATAAGTGGTAGTTTAAAAACATAAAAAGATACATCGTTGTTAAATATTGGATCTGCATAATTAAAACTTGTTGAGTTTAAGAACTGTAATATTTCAAACCATAAGTTTGATACTACAGTAAAAGTAAAGAAAAAACTTATCAAAGCTGAGCCTAATTTAAGACCGATACTAAAGTTCTTCTTTGTTTTATCATCTGGTATTACACCAGTTTCTTCATAATATTTACTTTTTAATCTACTTGCATAAAAATAAAATACAATAAATACTATTATAAACAGTGGTATACCAACGAATAGTTGAGTTTTAATTTTAGTTAAAAAAGTTCCTATATATCCAAGTTCACCAAACCACTGATAGTTAGCTAAAAATGATATTATGCTACCAAAAGAGCTGATTACAGCAATAGCAATGAATACAACTAGTGCTATAAATATATTACCCTTTCCTTTAAATAAGTTCATATAAATAACCTCCTTTATATATATTTACACAGTTACTATCTATTTATTCAAAAATAGATAGTATAAACATTATACTATCTATAATATTAGTTTACAAACTAATTAAAATTAATATTTATCTAATTTTTCTTGATATCTTTTTTCGTAGTTTATTATTTTTCGTGTATATTCTTTATTTATAAATTCTGAATGAAATAAAAAATCTGCAGTTGCTCTATTCATCGCAACAGGAATATCATATAGAACTGCTATCCTAAGCAATGCCTTTACATCAGGATCATGGGGTTGGGATGTTAATGGATCCCAGAAAAAAATCATAAAATCTATTTTTCCTTCTGATATTTTTGAACCTATTTGCTGATCTCCACCTAAAGGACCACTTTTGTATGATTTTACGTTTATTTCTAATTCCTTTTTTATTAATTTAGATGTACTGCCAGTCCCAAATAAATTATGAATTTTAAGTTTATCTTTGTTTTCATTGACCCATTCCAATAGATCTTGTTTTCTGTTATCGTGAGCAATCAATGCTATATTTTTTGTTACTTCCATCTTTTTTTTACTCATAATAAACTCAACTACTTCTCTTATATTCTATTTTAAATTTTTCAAAAATTCTCTTTTCTATTCTTGAAACAGTAACCTGTGATATATTAAGCTCTTCACCTAACTGTTCCTGAGTTTTATCATCATATAAATATCTATTTTCTATAATTGTTCTTTCCAGTTTATTGAGTTTTTTCATTACTCTTTTTATGAAATCTCTATCTTCAACATTTTTGAAAGAGTCATCTTTTTCTCCTACAATGTCCATTAAACTAATATTATTGTCTTCGCTTCCTGTTTCATATTTTAAATCTAGAGATTTAGGGCTGTAAGCTTTACTTGCTTCCATCGCTTCTAAAACTTCTTCTTCTGTGCATCTTAAATAGTCAGCTATTTCAGCTGGTGTAGGAACTTTTTGGTCTTTTTGCATTAAATACACCTTTGCTGAGTTAACCTTTTTTGATAATTCCTGTATTCTTCTTGGGATTTTCATGGTCCAGGTTTTGTCTCTAAAAAACTTTTTTATTTCACCTAAAATAGTTGGTGTAGCAAAACTAGAAAATTCAAAACCTCTCTCTATATCAAACCTATCAATTGCATACAAAAGACCTATACTTGCTATCTGGTATATATCATCATAATCTACACCTTTGTTTGTATATTTTTTTGCAAGTATTTCGGCAATGTACATGTATTCATCAAATATTTTATCTCTGGTTTCTTTATCTCTTTTTTTAGAGTACTCTAAGAAAAGATCGTAATTTTTTATTTTTTTATTTCTACTCATAACATACCTTTATATAAGTTTATTTTTTGTTATGTTTATTTCATTATTTTTAATTAAAACATCATCAGCTAAACTTTTTATAATCATGATACTCATATCTTCAATATCGTAGTTAATTTCTTTTATATTAGTATCTAAAATACTTATACTAATTTTATCATTCTGTAAAATATATTTTAATTCTATAGGATTTTTATCATCTTTAAAATTTTTAATTAGGAATATACATACTTCAGATATAAGCATTTTAATATCTTCAAGAGCATCTATGTCAAATCCTATTTTTGAAGCTATAGAAGAAGTAGTTAGTCTTAAGGTACTTATATAATCAGATTTTTTTGGTATTTGAATTTTAATTTTCTCCATATTTCCACCTACTCAATCTCAAATACTTTTGTTAAACCCGTTATGTTAAATAGTTTGTATATATTAGGTTTAAGATTTTTTATAATAATTTTTTTATCATTTTCTTTTGTATTTTTTAGTAAGCTTATAAGTACACCTAGGCCTGTACTATCCATATACTCTATTTTTTCTCCATTTATTTTTATGTCTTTTTTTTCTTCAATTATTTTATTTATTTCTTTTTTAAATTCTTCTGAAGACATTATGTCTATTTCTCCTACCGGTGTAACTTCATAAACATCATCTACTACTTCTTTTTTTATTTCTAATCCCATAAAATCCTCCTTAAAAAATTACTTTTGTAGTTGAAACTACCTTATCTCCGCTACTCATCTTCATTACTTTTACACCTCTTGTAGCTCTTCCCATTGTTGAGATATCTTCTACTCCTGTTCTTATTATTATACCTCCATGAGTTATAATCATTATTTCATTATCTGAGTTTACAATTTCAGTACCTACTATATCTCCCGTCTTTGAACTTAATCTATAGGTTATTACACCTTTTCCACCTCTTGTTTGGTTTCTGTAAAGACTTGTTTTAGTCTTTTTACCAAAACCATTTTCTGTAATAAGAAATAGTTTTCTATCATCTTCTTTATTTATTGTGTTTAGAGATACTATTTCGTCATCTTTGGTTAGGTTTATAGACCTTACTCCTGAAGTATTTCTACCCATTGGTCTAACCTGTTCTTCATTAAATCTTATTGCTTTACCTTTTTTGGTTACAATTAGTAAATCTTTTTTACCGTTTGTTTTTTTAACTCCAATAAGTTCATCACCGTCTTTAAGCTTTATTGCAATTATTCCTGTAGTTCTATTTGTTTCAAATTCTTTTAATACAGTTTTTTTGATTTTACCTTGTTTAGTCTTAAAAATCAAATACTGTTCATTATCTTCTATTTTTTTAATAGGTATAACGGCTGTAACTCTTTCTCCTTGACTAAGAGGAAGTATGTTTATAATGGCCGTACCCTTAGCTTGTCTTTTTGCTTCAGGTATTTCATAGGCTTTTATATGATATGTTTTTCCAGTATTAGTAAAAAACATTAAATAGTCGTGGGTAGAAGTCGTAAATAAATCTATTACAAAATCCTCATCTCTTGTTTGTAGTCCCTTAATGCCTTTCCCACCTCTTTTTTGTCTTTTATAGGTATCCTCAGGTATTCTCTTTATATATCCATGATGAGTTAAAGTAATACATACATTTTCTTCTTCAATTAAGTCTTCTAAGTCTATTTCTCCTATATCAGCAATTATTTTAGTTCTTCTTTCATCACCGTATTTATCTTTTATTTCTTCAAGTTCTTCTTTTATAATATCTAAAAGCAAGGTTTCATCAGCTAAAATCGCTTTATAGCCTTTTATTTTTTCTAATAAATCTGAATATTCAGCATCTAATTTTTCTCTTTCTAAACCTTGAAGTCTTCTAAGTCTCATATCTACTATGGCTTTAGCTTGAATGTCGCTGAGTTCAAATCTTTTCATCAATTTTTCTTCAGCATCATTGTATGAATTTCTTATTATTTTTATTACTTCATCAATATTATCTAAAGCAATTTTAAATCCTTCTAATAAATGAGCTCTTGCTTCAGCTTTATCAAGGTCATATTGAGTTCTTCTGGTTACTACATCTTTTTGATGCTCTATGTAATGGTATATCATTTCTTTTAAGTTTAAAGTTTTAGGTTCTCCATTAACTAAAGCTATATTTATAACTGAGAAAGTATTTTGTAGTTGAGTATGCTTATAAAGATTGTTTAGTACAATCTCAGGACTGTAGTCTCTTTTTATTTCAACAACTATCCTCATACCGTTTCTATCACTTTCATCTCTCAGGTCGGTTATCCCGTCTATTTTTTTATCTTTTACAAGTTCAGCAATTTTTTCTATAAGTCTGGCTTTATTTACCTGATATGGTATTTCAGTAAAAATTATTTTACTTTTATTATTATTCATTGATTCTATATCAGCATCAGCTCTTACTTTTACTTTACCTCTACCAGTTTTATATGCCTTTCTAATACTTTCTTTACCTACAATTGTTGCACCTGTAGGAAAATCAGGACCTTTAATATATGTCAATAGTTCATCTATACTTATGTCAGGGTTTTCTATCTGAGCTATAGTACCATCTATTATCTCTACTAAGTTGTTTGGAGGTATGCTACTTGCCATACCAACTGCGATACCTGAGGACCCGTTTGCTAAGAGATTAGGGTATCTAGCAGGTAAAACTACCGGTTCTTTTAAAGTTTCGTCAAAGTTCAATCTATAGTCTATGGTTTCTTTATTTATATCCCTAAGCATTTCTGTAGTTATTTTGCCCATTCTTGCTTCTGTATATCTCATAGCTGCTGCACTATCACCGTCTACAGATCCAAAATTTCCATGACCGTCAACTAGTAGATATCTTGTAGAAAAATTCTGAGCTAATCTAACCATAGCATCGTACACGGCGGTATCTCCATGTGGGTGATACTTACCAAGTACATCCCCGACTATACGTGCACTTTTTCTGTGGGCCTTGTCAGGGGTTATTCCAAGTTCACTTATAGCGTATAAAATTCTTCTATGTACCGGCTTTAGACCATCTCTCACATCTGGCAGTGCTCTACTTACAATTACTGTCATTGCATAGTCTAAATATGATTTTTTCATTTCTTTTTCAATATCTACCGGCCTTACAGTTTCTTTTATATTATCTTTATCCATTTTTTCCTCCGAAATTTTCTGTCATTATATATCTAAATTACTTACATATTTAGCATTTTGTTCAATGAATTCTCTTCTTGGTTCTACCTTATCTCCCATTAGAGTAGTAAATATTTCATCAGCTTCGAGAGCATCTTGAACTCTTACTTGAAGGACAACTCTTTCTTCTGGATTCATGGTAGTGTCCCAAAGTTGGTCTGGATTCATTTCTCCAAGACCTTTATATCTTTGAAGTCCGTAATTGCTATCTCTTCCTACTTCTTCATCTAAAAGTTTTTCAAGCTCTTTATCTGAATACACATAATACTCTTTTCTACCTTTTTGTACTTTGTATAGGGGTGGTTGAGCTATATATATGTTTCCATTTTCTACTAATGGTCTCATATATCTATAGAAAAATGTAAGTAGTAAAGTTCTAATATGGGCTCCATCAACATCGGCATCTGTCATGATTATTATTTTACCGTATCTTAATGTATTGATATCAAAATCTTCACCTATTCCACACCCAAAAGCTGTAATCATTGATCTAATTTCTTCATAATTTAATATTCTATTTAATCTAGCTTTTTCAACATTAAGTATTTTACCTCTTAATGGTAGTATCGCTTGTGTTCTTCTATCTCTTCCCTGTTTTGCAGATCCTCCAGCAGAATCACCCTCTACTAAATATATCTCACACTGGTCTGGGTCTTTTTCAGAACAATCTGCTAATTTACCCGGTAAAGCCATACTTTCTAGTGCATTTTTTCTTCTTGTAAGTTCTCTTGCTTTTTTTGCTGCTTCTCTTGCTTTTGCAGATCTAATTGCTTTTTCTATTATATATTTAGCTATTTGAGGATTTTCATCTAAAAAGTAGGTCAAATGTTCATTTAATGTTGATTCTACTATTCCTCTCATATCTGAATTACCTAATTTAGTTTTAGTTTGTCCTTCAAACTGAGGATCTTGCATTTTTACTGATAGTATTGCAGTAATACCTTCTCTAATATCTTCACCTTTTAAGTTTTCATCTTTTTCTTTTAAAACATTATTTTTTCTAGCATAATCGTTTATTACTCTTGTAAGAGCTGCCTTAAATCCAATAAGATGGGTTCCACCTTCTTGTGTATTTATATTGTTTGCAAAAGTATAAATACCTTCACTATATGCATCAGTATACTGTACAGCATATTCTATGATGTTATTTTCATTTTCTACTTCTTTATATATTATCTCATTATGTAAAGCTTTTTTATTTTTATTTAAGTATTTTACAAACTCTTTTATTCCACCTTCATAATGATAAGTTTCTTTTCTATCATTTCTTAAATCATTTAGTATAATTCTTACATCTTTATTTAAGAATGCAAGTTCTCTAAGCCTGTGTTGTAGTGTATCAAAATCAAAGTCAATTTCTTCAAATATTTCATTATCTGGTTTGAAAGTTATTGTAGTACCTTTCTTTTTAGTACTTCCTACAACTTCAAGTTCAGTACTTTTTGCTCCTCTAGCAAATCTTTGTTTATGTATCTTACCATCTCTAAATACTTCTACTTCAAGCCATTCTGATAATGCATTTACAACTGAAACACCAACACCATGAAGTCCTCCTGACACTTTATATGCATCAGAGTCAAATTTTCCTCCGGCATGCAGTACAGTCAATACTGTTTCTACTGTTGATTTTTTTGTTTTAGGATGTTCTTCAACTGGTATCCCACTTCCGTTGTCTTCAACTTTTACTGAATTGTCTTCATTTATAGTTATAGCAATTTCATCACATTCACCTTCTAAAGCTTCATCAATACTGTTATCTACTACCTCATATACTAAATGATGTAGTCCTCTTGGTCCAGTAGATCCGATATACATACCTGGTCTTTTTCTTACAGGTTCTAAACCTTCAAGCACTTTTATCTGATCGGCTCCATAATTTCTTATTTTTTCTGACATAGTACACCTCTATTCTATTATATTAGTTATTTTTCCTTTGTTTATGTAAAATATTTTCTTATCTTTATTTTCTAATAATTTTATTAAATCTGTATCATCTGTTGATGTTATTATAGTCTGTACATTTTCTATATATTTAAGAAGATGGTATCTTCTTTTATTATCAAGTTCTGAAAGAACATCATCAAGCAAAACTATAGGATTATCTTTTTTTTCTTCTTTTATTATTTCTATTTCTGATAACTTTAAAGATAATGCAGCTGTCCTTTTTTGTCCTTGAGATGAATAATATCTACTATTTTTATTATTTATAATTATTTTTACATCATCTAAATGAGGACCATATAAGCTGATACCTCTTTCTATCTCTCTTTCTCTATTTTCTAATAATTTTCTTTTAAACTTGTCTCTTATATATTCTATATTATTTTCCCTTAATAAACCAAGTCCTGTTTTATAAACAATGTTTAATTTCTCTTTTTCACCAGATATTTCCCAGTGTATTTTTTTAGAGATTTTTCTTAATTTTATTATAAAATCATTTCTGTAGGATATTATTTCGCTACCTGTTTCAACGAGATGCTCATCCCAAACTTCCAAAAGTTTTAGGTTCTTTTTGTTTTCATTTAAGTTTTTCAAAAGATTGTTTCTTTGAATAAGTATTTTTTTATATTTTTTTAGTAGGTATTTATATTTAGGTTTTAATTGAGATATTTCAATATTTAAAAATCTTCTCCTATCTCCAGGACTTCCCTTTATTAAATCTAAATTATCTGGAGAGAATATTACAATGTTTACAATACCTACAAGTTCACTATTCTTATCTAAAGTAATCTCATTCACTTTATATTTTTTATTTTTATCTTTGTTAATTTCAATCTCTATTTTTTTTTCGTCTTTTTTCCTTTGAACATTTATTTTAACGTAACTTTTTTCTTTTTCAAATTTTATAAGATTATTATCCTTAGAAAATCTAAAAGATCTTCCTATCGAAATATAAAAAATAGATTCAACTAGATTTGTTTTTCCTTGAGCATTGTCTCCTATAAATAAATTTAATTTTTCATTTAAATCAATACTTATATTTTCTAAATTCCTATAATTTTCTAAATAAATATTTTTAACGTACAAAGGTATTCCCCTTTATTCTGTTATTATTTTATAAATATTATCATTAACCTCTATTATATCATCTTTATACAATTTTTTTCCTCTTTTATACTCAATATTTCCATTTACTTTTACATTTCCGTCATTTATGAGTATTTTTGCGTGTCCCCCTGTTTGAGCTTCATTTATATATTTTATAAATTGTTGTAATTTTATAAATTTACCTTCAATTTTTACTTCTTTCATTAGAAAATTTCACCTCTATCCTATTCTTACTGGCAATACTAGGTACATAAAATGATTTGCACCTACTAATCTTACTATACAAGGATTTAAATTACCTTGAAATTCTAAATATAACTCTTCGTTTTCTACTACTTTAAGTAAATCTAATATATATTTAGAATTAAATCCTATTTTTAGCTCTTCTCCTTCTAAGTCAATATCAATAATCTCTTCAGCATTACCGTATTCTGAAGTAGATTCAATAGTTAAATTATTACTATTTAATTTAAAAATAATTAAATTATTTTTATCTTCTTTTGCAAGCAATGAAACCCTTTCAATTGAATTTCTAAATTTACCAGTATCTATTTTTATTTTTGATACGTATCCTTCTTTAATTATATCTTTATATTTTATAAATTCACCTTCTAATAAATTGGACATGATAACCGTATCTTCTACAAGAAAGGATATATGACTATCTGATAAAACTATTTCTATATCTTCTTCTAAATCTTCTATTATTCTATAAACTTCCATAAGTGATTTTGAAGGTATTATAGCTTTATTTTCCCCTTGATAATTTATCTCTTCTTCTTTTACAGCAAGTCTGTAACCATCAATTGCTGCAAAAACACATTTATTATCTTCCAGTTCCATTAAACATCCTGTTAAAACAGGCTTCATATTGTCTTGAGCTGCTGCAAAAGAAGTGTATTTTATTAGTTTTTTTAATTTTTTTGAATCTATTGATATTGATTCACCTTCTTTTATAAAAGTATTATTTGGATATTCATCTGCAGAATTACATAAAATAACAAAATCAGATTTTTCACACCTTATATCCATTTTATTATTTTCATCTGTGCTTATATTTACATTTGAATTTGATGGTAATTTCCTAATAAAATCGCTTAATAATCTTGAGTTTACAACTATAGAACCTTCTTCTTCAATATTGCAATCTAAGGATGTTTTTATTCCTAAATCTAAATCTGTAGCTGTTAAATAGAGTTTATTGTCTCTTGCTTCTAATAGTAAGCCTGAAAGTATAGGCATTGTAGTTCTAGTTGATACAGCTTTACTTACAATACTTATTCCTTTTGATAAATCTTTTTGGTTAATTGATAATTTCATAAACAACCTCCGTATTTGTTATATTTTTATATATTATATATATTTAAATAGTAATAGTAGTAAGTGCTGTTAATTTGTTGATAAACTATATGGTTTAATATTATAAAGACTTTGATAGATTAATACATTGTTGATAAGAAAATAATAAAAAAATCTATTAATATTTTACAACAGGAAATTAACAGTACTATTAACTTTTTGTGTTTATAACTAAATTAATTCAGATTCAACATCATCTATTTTCTTTTGTAAATCTACATCAGTTTCAAGCAAACCTTCTATTTTATTATATGCGTGAAGAACTGTAGAGTGATCTCTTCCTCCAAACTCTTCTCCTATCTTAGGTAAAGAGTGATCAGTGTGTTTTCTTGATAAATACATAGCTATTTGTCTTGGAAAAGATATTCTTTGAGGTTTTTTCTTTGAGTTTATTTCCTCCGTTGTAAGATTAAAATAAGTACATATTACTTTTTTAATATCTTCAACAGTAATTTCTTTATTGTCCTCAGAAATTAAATGTTTTAAAGCTTCTTCAGCAAGTGAAAGATCTACATTTTTATTTGTTAAAGAAGAATAAGCATAAAGCCTAATTAAAGCTCCTTCAAGCTTTCTAATATTAGACTGAATATTTTCAGCTATGTATTCTATAACTTCATCTTGTACTTCGTATTTTTCATGTTCTGCTTTTTTTCTAAGTATAGCTATTCTTGTTTCTAAATCAGGAGCCTGAATATCAGCTGTAAGACCCCATTCGAATCTTGATCTAAGTCTATCTTCTAAAGTTGGTATTTCTTTAGGAGGTCTGTCGCTTGATATAATAATTTGTTTATTAGCAGAATGAAGGGTATTAAAAGTATGAAAGAATTCTTCCTGAGTTCTTTCTTTACCTGCTATAAATTGAATATCATCAACTAATAATACATCTATTTTTCTGTATTTATTTCTAAACTCATCATTTTTATCATCTTTAATTGAGTTTATAAGATCATTTGTAAATTTTTCTGATGTAACATAAAGAATCTTAGCATTTGCATTATTAGATACAATATAATGACCTATGGCATGCATAAGGTGAGTTTTGCCTAATCCAACTCCTCCATATAAAAACAAGGGATTATATGCTGAAGATGGAGATTCTGCTACAGCTAAGGATGCAGCATGAGCAAATCTATTACTATTTCCGATTATAAAAGTATCAAATTTATATTTAGGATTTAGAAACGATTTTATTGAATGATTATAATTGTGCTTGTTTTCTCTTTTATTTTGACTTTCTTCTGCTTTTATAGGTGTGTCTTTTTCTTCTATTTCTTCACCAGGTATAAGTATTTTAATATCTATATCTTTTCCTAATACATGAGAAAAAGAGTTTTTTAATAAATTATTATACCTTCTTGTGATCATATTTCTTAAAAATTCTTCAGGTGCTTGTAAATAAACTTGATTAGAATCTAATTTTAAAGGTTTAATAGGTTTAAACCAAGTTGTATAAGAAACGTTATTTAAATCTTCCTTAATTATATCTAAAACATCGTTCCAAGTGCTTTCTAAATTGTTAGTACTGTTCATTATAAACCTCCACAAAATAATAAAAATGTTGATAAAATATATATAAAATAAAAAAAGCTATCTATATTCAAATATGTTAATAACTTTAATAACATAAAAAAGATTAAATTCTCAATAAATACAATAATTTATAGAAAACTAATCAACAAAAATAAAATTAATTAAAAATTATTCAAAGTTATCCACAGCCAATATAATATTATCAAAAATTATCCACAATATCAATAAGATATCACCTTTATTTTAAATAAATATTTGAAAGAATTCAAATTATGTATTATCATAACTATTATGTCTAAAAAATAAATTATAATGCATAATTATATATTAATATATATAATAAATTAAAACTATAATGAAAGGTAAAATATGGAATTTAAAGGATTAAAAATAGGAAATCTTGAAAGTAAAATACCACTAATACTCGGAGGAATGGGCGTTGGTGTATCAGGATGGAAACTGGCATCATCAATATCAAAACTGGGAGGTATAGGTGTTATATCTGGAGTAAATTTAGGATATAGGGAAAAAGACTTTTATACAGATACTTTTAAAGCTAATGTAAGAGCTATAAAAAATGAAATAAAAAAAGCAAGAGAAAATTCAAACAAGGGAATTTTAGGTATGAATTTTATGGTTGCTATGAATAGATACAAAGAATATGTTAGAGAAGCGGCTTCTGAAGGAATAGATATAATTGTTTCAGGGGCAGGACTGCCGTTAGAACTACCTGAAGCAGTGGAAGGTTTTAATACAAAAATTGTTCCTATAGTATCTTCTTCAAAAGCAGCAAGAATAATTACAAAGGTCTGGGACAAAAAGTATAATCGATTACCCGATGCTATTGTTATAGAAGGTAATAAAGCAGGAGGACATCTTGGTTTTAAAAAGAAGGATCTTATGGAAGAAAATTTTAACATGCAGGATACATTAATTAAAACAAAAGAAGAAATAAGTAAATACGAAAAAAAATATAGAAAAAACATACCTATAATTTCAGCAGGTGGTATTTACGATAGAGAAGATGTTAAAAAAAATTTAAAAATGGGCTTTGAAGGTGTACAAATGTCTACCAGGTTTGTAACTACTGAAGAATGTGATGCTGATATAGAATTTAAGAAAGCATATATTAGGGCTAAAAGAGAAGATATAAATATTATGGATAGTCCGGTAGGTTTACCAGGTAGAGCAATAACTAATGACTTTTTAAAAAATGTAGAAGAAGGTATGAAACCTAAAATTAAAAAATGTGTTGATTGTATAAAAAAATGTAACTACAAAGATACAAAATTTTGCATTTCTCAAGCTCTTATTAATTCTGTAGAAGGTAATATTAATGAAGGTCTTATATTTGTTGGAGAAAAAGCTTATAAAGCAAATAAAATTGAAAAAGTAGAAGATATAATTAATGAATTGTTCTATTAATACAAATAAAACTTCAAAAAACTTATTTGTCTTGACATATGGACCTTATATTAATATAATTTAGTGTAGATTAAATTGGATAACTATGTATTTTTATATAGATAATTGAGATTTTAAGGAGGTGTCACTGTTGAAAAGAACTTATCAACCAAAAAAGAGACAGAGAAGTAAAGAACATGGATTTAGAAAAAGAATGAAAACAAAAGCTGGAAGAAATGTATTAAAAAGAAGAAGAAAAAAAGGTAGGAAAAAATTGTCATCATAAGGCCTTAATATAAGGCCTTTTTATTCCATTAAGGAAGTTTAGGTTTTAAATGAAAAAAAATAATATTATAAAAAAAAACAAAGATTTCAAAAGAGTTTACAAATACGGAAAGTCTTATGCGGATAAAAACTTAGTATTTTTCATATTAAAAAATAATAATAAAAATACGAGATTTGGGATTACAACAGCAAAAAAAATTAATAAGGCTGTAACTAGAAATAAAATAAGAAGAAGATTAAAAGAAATAGTAAGGAAAAACATAAATAACATAAAAAAAGGTTATGATGTAGTAGTAATGAGTAGAGTAAGAGGTAAAGATTGTAGCTATAAAGATTTAGAAACTTCTTTTATGAACCTTGCTAAAAAAACTGATTTATATCTAGGTGATAAAAATTGAAAAAAGTATTAATACTATTTATAAAAATATACCAGAAATTTTCTTCAAGAACAGGTGTTAAAAACTGTAGATTTCATCCAACTTGTTCTCAATACTCACTGGAAGCTTTAGAGAAATATGGTTTATTTAAAGGTAGTTATTTAAGTTTTAAGAGGATAATAAGGTGTCATCCTTTCAACAAGGGAGGATATGACCCATTAATATAATTTTTGGAGGTAAAAATGTTAGATTTTATAGCTAAACCTATGGGGGTTATGGTTAAATTCATTTACGATATGCTTGAATTTCTTGATAACCCGGTAATATCAGCTTATGCTTTGGCTATTATAGTAGCCGGTGTACTTTTAAAGTTGGTACTCTTACCATTAACAAAAAAACAGACAGATTCAATGAAAGAAATGCAGAGGATACAACCTGAAATAAGCAAACTTCAGAAGAAATATAAAAATGATAAAGAAACTCTTAATAGAAAAACAATGGAGTTGTATAATGAACATAATGTAAATCCTATGGGTGGTTGTTTACCTTTATTAATACAGTTTCCAATTTTGATAGGTTTTTTCTATGTACTGAGAGATCCAGTAAAATATGCTTTTAAAAGTCAGGCAGCATATGATGCTATGAATAAAAGTTTTTTATGGATAAAAGACTTAGGATATGCAGCAAACCATGTATTTGAAGACGGTGTGGTAAATGGATTAGGTATGGGTTTTGAGATACCATATGTTGGCGCTGCAATCCCCATATTGGCTCTAATAGCTGGGTTAACAACATACTATCAAAGTAAGATGATGCAGGCTGGTCAAAGTGGTGGAAATGAAAAGGCAAATTCAACTCAAAATATGATGACAAAATTTATGCCTGTAATGATATTTTTCTTTGCATTAAGTTTCCCAGCTGGATTGACATTGTATTGGACGGTAAGTAATCTATTCCAAATAGTACAGCAGTACATTGCCTTAAATAAAAGTATGCAGATTAAGGAGGCAAAGTAAATAATGAACTATATTATAAAAGAAAGTGAAACCGTTGAAAAAGCTGTAAGTATAGCTCTAGATGAATTAAAAGCTGATATAAATGAAGTAGAAATAGATATTTTACAAAATCCTACAACTGGTTTTTTAGGATTAATGTCAAAGGATGCTAAGGTTAAAGTTTCTATTATAAATGGTCCAAAGGAAAAAGCTTCTAAGTTTTTAGATTTACTGTTAGAAAAAATGAAAATCGATTGCGATTATGAAATTGATTTCGACAATGATACTTTAGACATAGTTGTCAACAATATTGAAGGCAAAGAAAAAGGGATTCTCATAGGTAAAAGAGGTAAAAATCTTGATTCTCTTCAGTACATATTAAGTTTAATAGTAAATAAAGGAAGAAATAACTACGTAAGAACGATAGTAGATATTGATGGATACAGAGATAAAAGAGAAAAAACCTTAGAAAGATTAGCATTAAAAAAAGCAGATAAATGTAGATACTATAAAAAGAAAATAAAACTTGAACCGATGAATCCATACGAAAGAAGAATTATACACTCTGCTTTACAAAGTGAAGATGATATAATAACCTACTCAGAAGGAGAAGACCCATTTAGAAGAGTTGTTATAGATTTAAAATAAAAACTAAACCCGGTGTGTATCGGGTTTTTTTGATTAAGAAAGGAAGATATAATGGATACGATAGCTGCAATATCAACAGCTTATGGTGTTTCCGGAATAGGAATTATAAGAATAAGCGGAGACGAATCCTTAAATATAATAAATAAGATATTTAAAAGCAAAAAAAATATTGAAATAAAAAACTTAGAAGAAAGAAAACTTCACTACGGATGGATAGTTAATCCAAAAAATGGGGATAAAGTAGATGAAGTTTTGACAGTATACATGAATAAACCATATACTTATACGAAGGAAGACGTCGTAGAGATAAACTGTCACGGTGGGATAGTTCCTCTTAGAAAAATTTTAGATATAATTTTAGAAGAGGATTGTAGATTGGCAGACAAAGGAGAGTTCACCAAAAGGGCTTTTTTAAATGGTAGACTAGACTTAACGCAGGCAGAATCTGTTATGGATATAATAAGCTCTAAAACTGAAAAAAGCATGAGTTTATCTATGGATCAACTTCAGGGTAGATTATCTAAACAGGTAAATAAAATTGTTGACGAATTAATAGAGTTGAAAGCTCATTTAGAAGTAAATATAGACTTTCCTGAATACGATGAAGAAGAGTTAACTAAAGAAAAAATTAAAGAAAAAGCCCTAGTAATGAAAGAAAAAATAGAAAAACTTATTAGTACGGCTGATACAGGAAAAATATTTAAAGAAGGTATAAATACTCTAATACTCGGCAAACCTAACGTGGGGAAATCTTCTCTCATGAACTTTTTATTAAATGAAAACAGATCTATCGTAACAGAAGTACCTGGAACAACGAGAGATACTATAGAAGAATTTATAAACTTAGCTGGAGTTCCATTAAATATAATAGATACAGCAGGTATAAGATATACAGATGATGTAGTAGAGAAAATTGGAGTTCAAAAAGCTATTGATAAAATAGATGAATCGGACTTAATAATACTGATATTTGATGCTTCAAAAGAACTTGAAAAAGATGATGAAATAATAATAGAAAATATAGGTAGTAAAAAAGCAATTTACCTGATGAATAAAACAGATTTAGATACAAAAATAGACTTAAGTAAATATCAAGAAATAGAAAAACAAACCATAAAAATATCTCTTCTGAAAAATGAAGGTTTAGAAGAAATAGAAAGTAAGGTAAAAGAAGAATTTTTATCAGGTAATATAGATACAAATAACGATTTGATTGTAACAAATACAAGACATAAAAATCTTCTGAAAAAGGCTGATAAAAGTATAGTTGAACTTTTAGAAAGTATTGAAGCTGGATTGACACTAGAATGTTTAGAAGTAGATATAAATGATACAATACATCATCTCGGGAAAATCACAGGAAGTACTGTGTCTGAAAGTGTAATAGAAAAAATATTTGCAAATTTTTGTATAGGAAAGTAGGAGGGAGTTTATGAGCAAAGTCAAAAAATTTACAGCAGGAGAATACGATGTAATAGTTATCGGTGCAGGACATGCCGGAACTGAAGCTGCTCTTGCTCCAGCAAGAATGGGTAAAAAAACTTTAATGATGACTATGAGTTTGGATTCAATATCTATGATGCCTTGCAATCCTTCTATTGGAGGAACAGGAAAGGGACATTTAGTTAGAGAGATAGATGCTTTAGGTGGACAGATGGGTCTTATAATAGACGAAGCAATGATACAGTGTAGAATGTTAAATACATCAAAAGGTCCGGCAGTACACTCCCTTAGAGCCCAGGCAGATAAAAGAAAATACCATGTAAATATGAAACAGGAAATTGAAAATCAAGATAATTTAGACCTTATACAAAATGAAGCAGTAGAAATAGATGTAGAGTATGGTAAAATAAAAGGAGTTTTGACAAAAACTGGAGCTTACTATAAGTCAAAAACTGTAATTATATCAACTGGAACCTATTTAAAAGGAAGAATATATATTGGTAAGGTTAACTACGAAGGAGGTCCGGGAGGACTGTTTCCATCAAATGATCTGTCTAATTCCTTAAAAGAATTAGGAATAAAGCTGCAAAGATTAAAAACCGGAACACCTGCAAGAGTTCACTCTGACACTATAGATTACTCACAAATGATAATACAGGATGGAGACGAAGAAATAGTACCTTTTTCTTTTATGACTGAAAATATAGACATAAAACAGGAGCCCTGTTATTTAACTTATACGAATAGCAATACCCACGAAATAATACTAAATAATTTATCTCTTTCGCCAATGTATGCAGGAGAAATGGATGGAGTAGGTCCAAGATACTGTCCATCTATAGAAGATAAGGTTAATAGGTTTTCGGATAAACCTAAACATCAGATATTTGTTGAACCTGAAGGATTAGATACTAAAGAAATGTATATACAGGGTATGTCGACTACATTACCGGAAGAAGTACAGATTAGTATGTATAGAACGATAAAAGGTATGGAAAACTGTAAAATAATGAGACCGGCATATGCAATTGAATACGACTGTATAGACCCTACACAACTTAAGAGAAGTTTAGAATATAAAAATATTGAAAATTTATTTTTTGCTGGACAGGTAAACGGCAGCAGTGGTTATGAAGAAGCTGCTGGACAGGGACTTATCGCTGGAATAAATGCAGTTTTGAAGATAGATAAAAAGGAGCCTTTGATACTGGATAGATCTGAAGCATATATTGGTGTACTCATAGATGACTTAGTAACAAAAGGTACTCAGGAACCCTACAGAATGATGACTTCAAGAGCAGAATACAGATTGGTATTGAGACAGGATAATGCAGATGTAAGATTAACTCAGATGGGATACGATATTGGTTTAGTTTCTGACGAAAGATACAAAAGATATATAGATAAAAAAACAAAGGTAGATGAAGAGGTAATTAGATTAAAAGAAGCTATAATAACTCCAAAGGAAGAGACTAATAATTTTTTAGAAAGTATTGGAAGTGTTCCACTTAAATCACCAACAAGCATTTATGATTTATTAAAAAGACCAGAGATAAAGTACGATGATTTAGAAAAATTAGATAATAATAGGCCTGAGATTAAAGAATTAATTAAAACTCAGATTGAAATAGAAATAAAGTATGAGGGATATATTAAAAAACAGCTTAAGCAGATAAAGCAGTTTAAAAAGATGGAAAATAAAAAACTTGCTGAAACCATAGATTATAATAAAATAGAAGGTTTAAGACTTGAGGCTAGACAAAAATTAAATAAGCTAAAACCAGATTCAATCGGCCAAGCATCTAGAATTTCAGGAGTTTCGCCAGCTGATATAAATGTATTACTAATATATTTAGAACAGCAAAGGAGATTAAAAAAACAAGATGAGTAATGTTGAATATTTAGAAAATTTATTTAAAAAAATTAATATACAGTATGATGAAAAAACTATTAATAATTTTGAAAAATACAAGAATCTAATTATAGAATGGAATAAGAAAATTAATATAACATCAATAGATAGCGAGGAAGAGATATACTTAAAACACTTTATAGATAGTGTTATTATAAAAAAGTATGTTATAATTAAAAAAGGAGCAAAAACTATAGATATTGGTACCGGAGGTGGTTTTCCCGGTATACCTTTAAAACTCGTAGATAATAATATGGAAATAACACTACTGGATTCTCTTAATAAAAGAATTAAATTTTTAGAAGAAGTTGTGAAAGAATTAAATCTAAAAGAAGTAGAGTGCATACACGGTAGAGCAGAAGAGTTGGGACAGGATATAGAGTATAGAGAAAAATACGACTACGGATTCTCTCGAGCTGTAGCTTCTTTAAATGTCCTGCTTGAATACGTACTGCCATTCATAAAGAAAAATGGCTTATTTGTAGCATTTAAAGGCTCAAATTTTAATGATGAAATTCAAGATAGCAAAAATGCACTAAAATTATTAGGTGGAGAAATTATAGACGTAGAGGAATATAATTTACCGGAAAGTGATATTTCAAGAAGTTTAATTATTGTGAAAAAAACAAAAAAAACACCAAACAAATATCCGAGAAGACCTGGAACACCAAATAAAAAACCATTATAGGAGAGTAAATGAATAATAAAGAAATAGTAAAAATCGACTTAGAAAAAATAACACCAAATAAATATCAACCTAGAGAAATATTTAAAGATAAAGCCTTATTAGAACTTAAAGATTCAATTAAATCATATGGTATTATTCAACCTATTTCGGTAAGAAAATTACACAGTGATAATTATGAAATTATTGCCGGAGAAAGAAGATTTAAAGCTGCTAAAATGGCTGGACTTACTGAAATTCCTTCAATAGTAGTTGAAATCGAAGAAAAAGATTCTGCTAATATAGCTTTGATAGAAAATATTCAAAGAGAAGATCTAAATTTTATAGAAGAAGCAAAAGCATATAATCAAATAATGAAAAAATTTGGATTAACTCAGGGAGAGTTAGCAAAAAAAATTGGAAAAAACCAATCAACTATTGCAAATAAAGTTAGAATATTAAAATTACCAAAAATCATAAAAGAAAAACTACTTACAAATGATCTTACAGAAAGACATGGTAGAGCGTTATTAAAAATAAATGATGAAGGAATTCAAGAAGAAATAATAAACAAGATAATAGAAAAAAATCTTAATGTAAAAGATACTGAAAGATTGATTAAGTCTGTAAATGAAAAAATAAATACTGAAGAAAAACCAAACAAACAAAATATAAAGAATTTTATTAATTATAAAATATATATAAATACAATAAAAAATGCATATAAAGAGATAGTAAAAACAGGAATAAATGCAAAATTTGAAGAAAAAGAAAAAGATAACTATATAGAAGTTAAGGTAAAAATTCCTAAAAATAATTTATAAAGGTGGAGCTATGGGTAAAATTGTAACAATTTTTAATCAAAAAGGTGGCGTTGGAAAAACAACTACAAATGTTAATTTATCAGCTATTTTAGCAGAAAAAAACAAAAAAATACTGTCAGTAGACATAGATCCTCAGGGAAATTCTACAAGTGGATTTGGAATAGAAAAAGAAAATGTAGAATACACTATATACGACTGTATTATGAACGAAATCGATCTGGCAGAAACTATATTAAAAACTGATAAGGAAAATTTAGATATAATTCCGGCAAATATAGAACTTGCAGGAGCTGAGATAGAATTAACTAAATCAAAACATAGAGAAAATACCTTGAGGAAAAAATTGATTACAGTAAAAGATATCTATGATTATATATTTATAGATTGCCCACCGTCTTTAGGACTATTATCTATAAATGCTTTAACAGCAGCAGATTCTGTTATTATTCCTATACAATGTGAGTATTATGCTTTAGAAGGGGTTAGTCAGCTAGTTAATACTATAAAACTTGTTAAGAGAACTTTGAATCCATCTTTAGAAATAGAAGGAATAGTGTTAAACATGTTTGATGGAAGAACAAATTTATCTGTTCAGGTTGTTGAAGAAGTAAAAAAGTACTTTAAAAATAAAGTATATACTTCAATAATTCCAAGAAATGTAACCTTAGCAGAAGCACCAAGCTACGGAATGTCGGTATTCGATTATGATAATAAATCAAAGGGCTCTCAAGCTTACGAGAGTCTTGCAGAAGAATTTTTAAAAAGAAATTAAAGGGGAGTTTTATATGGCTAAAAAAAGGAAAGCATTAGGCAAAGGTTTATCTGCTCTTATAAGTGATGATTTAAATAAATCCGATGAAAGTAATATAGTAGAAATAGAGCTTGACTTAATAGAACCTAATCCTAATCAACCTCGTAAAAGTTTTAGTAAGGATAAAATACAAGAATTATCAAAATCTATAGAGGATCATGGTCTTATACAGCCTATAATTGTAAAAAAGACTGGAGATACATATCAATTAATTGCAGGTGAAAGAAGATGGAGAGCTTGTATTGAAATTGGTATGGACAAAATACCTTCTATCGTAAGAGATTTAGATAATAAAAGCCAAACAGAACTTGCATTAATTGAAAATATCCAAAGAGAAGACTTAAATCCAATAGATGAAGGGGTAGCTTATGAACTTCTGATTAAAAGATATAGTTTAACTCAGGAAGAACTATCAAAAGTTGTAGGAAAAAGCAGAGCTTATGTAACTAATATTTTAAGACTTTTAAAATTAACAGATTCTGTTAAAGAAAAAATAAAAGAGGGTGTAATAAGTCAGGGCCATGGAAAAATACTAGCAAGTTTGACAAATAATAAACAAAACCAGCTTTTAGAAAGAATAATAAAAGAAAAGCTGTCAGTAAGAGAATTGGAAAAAATTGTAAATAAAATAAAACAGGAAAATAATGTTGTTAAAATTAGAAGAGAGAAGGAACCTTATATATTAAATTTAGAAGATGAGTTGGAAAAAGCATTAAATACGGATATATCAATAAAAAATAATGGGAAAAAGAAGAAAATAGAAATATTTTTTAACGACGACAGTCAATTAGAAAATATTTACAAAATTATAATAAAATAATGATTATATCAATTGACAAAAAAATAACAATAAAGTATAATAACCGAAGAAATGAAATTCTTCGGTTATTATTTATTTTTTGAAAACAAGGAGGTATAAAAGTGCAAAAAACAATGAATTTGGTTGAAAACAAAGAAAAATTTAAAGAATTAAAACACTTTATAGAAGAGCATAAATCAGAAAAAGGAATGCTTATGCAGACTTTACATAAAGCACAGAAAATTTTTGGATACTTACCGTTAGAAGTACAAAAATTTATATCAGAAGAAACCGGAATACCTATGGCAGAGATATATGGTGTATCAACATTTTACACCCAGTTTTCTTTAGAGAAAAAAGGAAAACACACTATATCAGTATGTATGGGAACTGCATGCTATGTAAAAAATGCACAATTGATTTTAGATAGACTAAAAAAAGAACTCGCAGTTGAAGAAGGAAAAACTACTAAGGATGATTTATTTACCTTAGATGCTACTAGATGCTTAGGATGCTGCGGCTTAGCTCCAGTAATCATGATTGGAGATGACGTGTACGGGAAAATAACACCGGATGACATACCTAAAATTTTAGCTAAATACAAATAGTTGGAGGTTAAATGATGAAAACTTTAGAAGAACTAAAAAAATTAAGAGATGAATCAAAAAAAAATATGGAAATGAGAGATACCGATAAAAAGACTAGAATAGTTGTAGGAATGGCTACCTGTGGTATTTCAGCTGGGGCAAGACCTGTATTACAGACACTAATAGAAGAAGTAGATGAAAAAAACTTATCCGATGTTCAAATAGTACAAACTGGTTGTATAGGAATATGTAGATATGAACCTATTATTGAAGTATATAAGCCCGGAGAAGAAAAGGTTACTTATATTTTTGTAGACAGTAGAAAGGCTAAAAGAATAATAGATGAGCATATTATAAAAGGTAAGGTTGTAAACGAGTATACTATCGGTTCTGAAGAGAAAAGATAAGAAGGAGAGATAATAATATGGCAATATATAGAGCTCATGTTTTAGTTTGTGGAGGTACTGGTTGTGCTTCATCAAACTCAGCAAAGATAAAAGAAAAATTTGAAGAAAAAATTAAAGAGATGGACCTTCATAAAGAAGTGCAGGTAATATCAACAGGATGTTTTGGATTGTGTGAAGAAGGTCCGATAGTAGTAATTTATCCTGAAGGTGCTTTTTACAATAAAATGACTGTAGAAAAGGTAGATAAAATTGTAGAAGAGCATATATATAAAGGAAGAATAGTAAAAGATTTTCTTTATGAAGATAGTTTAGATGAAGATTTAATTAAATCCTTAAGTGAAGTAGGATTTTATAAAAAGCAGAGAAGAGTATCTTTAAGAAACTGTGGAATTATAAATCCTGAAGATATAAAAGAATACATAGCACAAGATGGATATATGGCCTTAGGTAAAGCTTTAATAGAAATGACTCCACAAGAAGTAATAGAGACAGTAAAAAAATCAGGCTTAAGAGGAAGAGGTGGTGGAGGTTTTCCTACTGGAGTTAAGTGGGGATTTGCAGCACCTAATGAAGCTGACCAAAAATATATAATTTGCAATGCAGATGAGGGAGATCCAGGGGCATTTATGGATAGAAGTATATTAGAAGGTGATCCACATGCTGTGCTTGAAGCAATGGCAATTGCTGGATATGCTATTGGAGCTACAAAAGGATATGTATATGTAAGAGCAGAATATCCTATAGCAGTAAAAAGACTGGAGATTGCTATAGACCAGGCTAAAAAAGAAGGTCTTTTAGGAAAAGATATATTTGGTTCAGGATTTGATTTTGAAGTAGAGGTTAGATTAGGAGCGGGAGCTTTCGTATGTGGAGAAGAAACAGCCTTAATAGCTTCTATAGAAGGTAAAAGAGGAATGTCGAGAAATAAGCCTCCTTTTCCTGCTAATGAAGGACTTTGGGGAAAACCAACTATTATAAATAATGTTGAAACTTTATCAAATGTACCTCAGATTATCAACAAAGGGCCGGAATGGTTCAGAGGATACGGTACTGATAAGTCACCTGGAACGAAGGTTTTTGCATTAGGTGGAAAAATAAACAACACAGGATTAGTAGAAATCCCAATGGGAACACCACTTAAAGAAGTTATCTATGATATTGGAGGAGGATGTCCAGATGGTAAAGAATTTAAAGCCGTACAAACAGGCGGACCATCAGGAGGTTGTATTACAAAAGATGATATAGATACGCCGATAGATTTTGATTCTTTAGTAGAACTTGGTTCTATGATGGGATCCGGCGGTATGATTGTTATGGATGAAGATAACTGTATGGTAGACGTTGCAAGATTTTTCTTAGATTTCACAGTTGATGAATCCTGTGGCAAATGTTCACCATGTAGAGAAGGTACTAAGAGAATGCTTGAGATATTAAATAGGATAGTAGAAGGAAAAGGAACATTAGAAGACCTTGATAATTTAGAAGAATTAGCAGAAAATATTAAAAACACATCCTTATGTGGATTAGGACAAACAGCACCGAATCCTGTACTATCAACTTTAAAATATTTTAGAGAAGAGTACGAAGCACATGTTTTACATAAAAAATGCCCAGCAGGTGTTTGCCAAGCATTACTAAACTATAAAATTACAGAAAACTGTAGAGGATGTACAAGATGTGTTAAGGTATGTCCAGTAAATGCTATAGAAGGTAAGGTAAAAG
>Ga0102926_1000377_pt1 | contig 25273 bp, 23 predicted proteins | sample SalPonR1_A_D2_MG_FD_78173 | JGI IMG/M metagenome (GOLD analysis project Ga0102926, IMG submission 78173) | Salt pond soil microbial communities from South San Francisco under conditions of wetland restoration - Salt Pond MetaG R1_A_D2_MG | ecosystem: Environmental > Aquatic > Marine > Intertidal...
TAGAGCAGTGGACTGAAAATCCTCGTGTCGGCGGTTCGATTCCGCCTCTCACCACCATTTTTTTTACCTATAATTATACTAATTATACTACAATAGTATAATTAATTATTTTTATAAATCAGGAAAATCATCAATGGCATTTTTCTTTTGTTCAGTATCAGTATGAGTATAAATTTGGGTAGTAGATATATTAGCATGACCTAATAAATCCTGAAGAACTTTTAGATCTTGAGTTTTCTTATATAAAATTGAAGCAAAAGTATGTCTAAGCTTATGAGGAGTAATTTTACTGGCATTTTTTACTCCAGCTAATTTTGCATATTTTTTTACTAATATTTGTACTGTTCTAACATTTATTCTTTTACCATGTCTTGATAAGAAGAGAGCATTTCTAGCATCCTCATTTTTTATATTAATTTCACTTCTTTCTTTAAAATAATTTTTGATAGTACTTATTACGTCTTCATGTAGTGGTACGTATCTTTCTTTATTACCTTTTCCATAAAATTTTATTGATAGATCTTCATAATCTATATCAGTTAAATTTAAAGATACTAATTCTGAAACTCTTAAACCTGCATATAAAAATAATTTTGCTATAGCTGTATCTCTAAGAACATTTAATCCATCATTTTTTTTAATAGCTTTTATATATTTTTGAGCATCTTTTAGCTTCATATATATAGGCTCAGCTCTTATTTCAGTTTTACTTGATTCAATAGATTGAGCTGGATTTTTAATTAAATATTCATAATTAACTAGATATTTAAAAAATGTTCTTATAGCAAATAATTTACGATTTCTTGTTGCAGGAGAATTATCCTGTTTTAAAATTATATCACCTAAAAATTCAGCTATTTCAAATTTTTCTATTTTTTTAACTGCAAAATTTTTATCATAATCAAATTCATTTCTAAGATATTTATATAATAATTTAAGATCATGTTTATATTCTTTTACAGTTAATTCTGAATATCCTTTTTCAACTAATAAATACTTTTCAAAACTATTAACCGCATCTAAATATGTAATTTCTTTATTCATTTTATCCATCCTTTCATTTTTAGCGCAAAATTAAAATTTTACGAAATTTCCTTAATTATTTATTCTTTAAAAAGAAATATATTCCTGCACAAATTAAAAAAAGAAGGGAAATTATTTTATTTGTTGAAATAAATAGATAGAAGAAATTTTTAAAGGAGGTGATTCCTGTCCTATGAAAGAAAAAATGCAAAAAACAATGGAAATAAAAAATAAAAGACAGGCTGAACTCATTTCTGATCCTATATGTTTATCTATTATTAATTTAATGGAAGAAGATAAAGTTACAAAAAAGTATCTTGCTGATAATTTAGACGAGAAATATTCTTTAATAAATAAATATATCGATCGGTTGTATGAAAATAATATTATAAAAATGTACAAAGAAAATGGTGAAACAAAATATCAAAAAGCAGCTGAAAGTTATACTTTAGGTGATTGGACCAATAATTACAATGGTAATGCTTACAATCATTGGGCTTTAGGTTTATTACATCATATTGAAAGTAATTTAACAGATTTATTAAAAATTTTACCTAAGAATAAGGATGAAAAAGATTTATTAGAAGAATTAGGTTATGCAGATAAAACATTTAGATTAGGTAAAATATATTTAACTAAAAAAGAGGTAAAAGAATTTAATGAAATACTAACTAATTTTGTTAATAAACATCAAAAAAGACCAGAAGGAGATTTGGGAGATAAAAGACCATATGAATTTTCTATATTATTAAATCCTGATATTCCTTATGTTAAAAAGAAAATTAATGAAAAAAAGGGGGATTAGATGAATATCAATTCTTATTCCTTTGGTAAAATTAATATATCTGATAAGGAATATAATTCAGATTTAATTATTTTTCCAGATTCGATTCACAATAATTGGTGGAGACAGAGGGGACATCTATTACAAATAGAGGATTTAGAAATGGTTATTGAATATGATCCTGAATTATTAATTATTGGAACTGGAAAATATGGAAAAATGAAAGTTCCTAATAGATTATTAAATAAATTAAATAATCTAGGTATTTCTGTAGAAGTATATAAAACTAATAAGGCAATAGAAGTATACAAAAAAAATAACATAAAAGATGTAGTTTGTGCTTTACATCTTACTTGTTGATTTTATTTAAATATATAAGCTTATTAACAAGATTTAATTTGATAAAACATAAGCTTATATATTTAAATTATGAGTTATTATACCGTTTATACTATAATAGTATAAACTAATTTATTAACTATAAATAAATAAAAAGGAATTAAATAATTATTGTAGAAATATAATAATACATGTTATTATTTAGTGTTGGAGGTATCATTTATGGAATACTTAAAAGATAAATATCTTAAAATATTAATTTTTATATTTTTATCAGTATTAACTATTTTTTATATTGGAAAATTGGATTATATAACTAAGCCACTACGTGCAATTTTATCTATGTCCTTAAGACCATTATTGATTGGTATATTTTTATATTATCTTCTTAGACCATTAGTAAATTATTTATCTAACAAACTTCATAATCGTATTTTATCTATTGTAATTGCAATTTTATTTGTAATATTTATAATCAGTATTTTATCATATTTTGGAGGAAGTATAATCACTTCTCAGTTTAAAGATTTAATTGAAGATATGACATTGTTTTATAATCAACAATGGGATGAAGTCAATAAAAATATACAAGAAGGAAAAGGTATATATAAATATATTAATCAATTTAATATACAACAAAGATTGACATCAATAATAGAAAATATTTTTACAACTGTAAGAAATAATTTTAATACTTTCTTTTCTGCAGTAACAAATTGGGGCACTATTATTATTCTTATTCCTTTTGTATTATTTTACTTTTTAAAAGATGACAAAAAAATTTTTAAAAATATATTGAATATATTACCAAGAGAAAAAAGAAAAAAAACAATACAATTAATAAGAGATATTGATAAAACTTTATCCGCTTATATAAGTGGTAGATTAATTATTTCTATTTTCTTAGGTATTTTAACTTATGTAGGTTTTTTAATTATTGATTTACCAAATGCCTTAGTTTTATCATTTATAATATTTATTACTTCATTTATTCCAATTATTGGTCCAATAATTGGAAGTTTCCCTGCTTTATTTATTGCTATTACAACAAATATATGGTTAGTTTTGAAAGTATTAATTGTTATTTTAAGTGTGCAAATTTTAGAGGGTAATGTTATTCAACCAGGAATACAGGGAGGGATATTAAAAATTCATCCTTTAGCTGTTATTTTTGCTGTATTGGTTTTCACAATTTTATTTGGAATTATAGGTGCACTCTTTGCAGTTCCTTTTTATGTAATATTGAGGATATTATTAAAGTATCTTTTTAATATGGAGGAATCAACTTCATAATTTATTAATTTATAACTTTTATTATATTTTAGGAGGGGTCAAATGAAAAAAATAGATTATAATAAACACTTTAAAAAAACAACTGAAGCTTTAGAAGGAAATGGAGCATTTTTAACAGTAAAATCTAATAATTTACTTAATACAATGACTATAGGCTGGGCTAATATTGGATATATTTGGAGTAAACCAATATTAATGGTTGCTGTTAGAAAAAGTAGATATACTTATAAACTGATAGAATCTACAGACAAATTTACGGTTAGTATCCCTTTTAATAATAAAATGAAAAAAGAGTTACAATTTTGTGGAACTAAATCTGGCAGAGATTATAATAAGTTTAAAGAATTAAATTTAAAAACTATAACTAGTAATGAATTATATACACCATTAATAGCTGGTTGTGATCTTCATTATGAATGTAAAATTGTATATAAGCAAAACATGGAATCAAAAAATTTAATTTCTTCTTATCAAAATAGACATTATAAAAATAATGACTATCATACATTATATTTTGGAGAAATTATAAATACTCTAAAGGAGGAATAATGATGTTAAAAGATTTAATTAAAAAGAGTCGTTCTTATAGAAGATTTGATGAAAATAAAAAAATAAGCAAACAAACATTGAAAGATTTAATTGATTTAGCTCGTCTTGGTCCTTCAGCAGCAAATAGACAGCCATTAAAATATATAATTACAAACGATAAAAAAACTAATGATAATTTATTTGAAGATTTAAGTTGGGCTGGTTATATTAAAGATTGGGCTGGTCCCCAAAAGGGAGAAAGACCATCTGCATATATTATTATGTTAGGGGATAAAGATATTGCTGAAAACTTTTGGGATGATCCTGGAATAGCAGCACAAAATATAATGCTAGGTGCTGCTGAAAAGGAATTAGGAGGATGTATTTTAGGTGCTTTAGATAAAGATAATATAAGAAATAAATTAAATATAGATAATAAATATGATATTTTATATGTATTAGCATTAGGAAAACCCAAAGAAAAAGTGAAAATTGAATCTACAAAGGAAACAGGAAATATTAAATATTGGCGCGATGACAATGATATACATCATGTACCTAAAAGGGAACTTTCTGAACTAATCATTAAAGAATATTAATTGACCTTATATTGACGGCTATTAATATATAATTAAACTAACTAACAAACAAATCTTTTAGGGGGAATTATTATGTCAGAAAAAAAATTATTAGAATGTATTCCTAATTTTAGCGAAGGTAGAGATACAGAAAAAATAGAGAAAATCGTTAATCCTTTTAGAACTACAGATGGTGTTAAACTTTTAGATTATTCAGCCGATAAAGATCATAATCGACTTGTAATAACTGCACTAGGAGGACCAGAAGAATTAAAAGAGGCTGTTTTTAAAGCTTCCCAAATAGCTGTAGATATAATTGACTTGAATAAACATGAGGGAGAACATCCACGAATGGGGGCAGTAGATGTTGTTCCATTTACTCCTGTTAAAAATGTAGAAATGGAAGAAGCAATAGAACTTTCAAAAGAAGTTGGAAAAAAATTATCTGAAAAATTAGATTTACCAATTTATCTTTATGAAGAATCTGCTAGTAATTCTCAAAGAAAAAATTTAGCAAATATTAGAAAAGGAGAATTTGAAGACTTTTCTGAGAAAATAAAAAAAGAGGAATGGAAACCTGATTATGGAAAAGCAGAAATACATCCAACAGCTGGAGCTACTGTAGTTGGTGCAAGAATGCCTTTAGTAGCCTTTAATATTAATCTTGATACAGATAATCTTGATATTGCAAATAAAATTGCTAAAAAAGTAAGACATTCAAGTGGAGGTTTACGCTATTGTAAAGCAATTGGAGTAGAATTAAAAGAAAGAGGTATTGTTCAGGTTTCAATGAATATGACCAATTATACTAAAACAGCTTTATACCAAACTTTTGAAATGGTAAAATTTGAAGCTGAAAGATATGGTATTAATATAATTGGTAGTGAATTAATAGGTTTGCTGCCAGCTCAAGCTTTATATGATGTAGCTGAATATTATCTAAAATTAGAAGACTTTACTACTGATCAAATTATGGAAAATAGATTATTGGAAGATCTATAATGAGTAAAAAAATATTAAAAAATATTGGTGAATTATTGACCTGTTCTGAAAAATTAGATAATAATGATTTAGGAATAATTGAAAATGCTGCATTAGTTATTGAAAATGATATAATTAAAGATTATGGAAAAAATGATTATATATTAAATCAATACCAATCAGAAAAATTTGAAATTATAGATATAGATTCTCAACCAGTTTTACCTGGTTTTATTGATTCTCATACTCATTTTGTTTTTGGTGGATATCGAGATGATGAATTTAACCAAAGATTAAGAGGTAAGAGTTATGAAGAAATTATGGAGAGTGGAGGAGGCATAATTAATACTGTCAATTCCACTAGAAAAGCCAGTCTATCTAAATTAGAAAAACTTGGTATTCAAAGATTAAATAATATGCTTCAAAATGGTGTAACTACTGTTGAAGGAAAATCTGGTTATGGTTTGAATTTAAAGACTGAAAAAAAACAACTGAAAGTAATGAAAAATTTAAATAAAAAACATCCAGTTAATATTATTAGTACTTTTATGGGAGCTCATGCTACTCCAAATACTTTCAAGACAAGTGAAGAATATACTAACTATTTAATTAATAAAATGCTTCCAGAGATAGCTAAAGAAAATCTTGCAGAATTCAATGATGTCTTTTGTGACAAAGGAGCTTTTTCAATCGAAGAATCCAGAAAAATAATGAAAACTGCAAAAAATTTAGGTTTTAAGTTAAAAATTCATGCTGACGAAATAAAAAATACAGGAGCTGCAGAATTAGCCTCAGAAATGAAAGCAGTTTCAGCTGAACATCTATTAAAAGTTTCAAATAAAGGAATCAAAGAACTTGTCAGTAGTGAAGTAAAGCCTGTATTATTACCAATTACTGCTTTTAGTTTAAAAGAAGAATATGCTCCTGCAAGAGAAATGATGAATATGGGGCTTGAGCCTGTCATAGCAACAGATTTTAATCCTGGAAGTTGTTATTCTGAATCCATTCCTTTACTTTTATCTTTAGCAACATTATATATGAATATGACACCTGAAGAAGCAATAAGAGGATTAACTATTAATGCTGCTCAAGCTTTAAATAAAGAAAAAGAAGTTGGCAGTATAGAAATTGGTAAAAAAGCTGATTTAGTAATTTTATCTGCTCCTTCTTATACACATTTGACCTATCATATTGCTCACAATTCTGTAAAAGATGTAGTTAAAAATGGAAAATTTGTTATAAAAAATACATATTTTAATTGGAGGAATTGAAATGAAAAAATTTGAAGAATACAATTTAAATGAATTTAATGAAAAATTAGCCAGTAAATCACCTACTCCTGGTGGAGGAAGTGTTGCTGGATTGAGTGCGTCACTATCTGCCGCTTTAATTGAAATGGTAATTAATTTAACTAATGACGATTCATTAGATAATAACAAAAATGAACTTTCTAAAAAAAGAAAAGAAGCATTAGAATTGATAGATGAAGATGCGCAAAGTTTTAATATGGTAATGGATGCCTATAAAATGCCTAAAAATACTGATGAAGAAAAAAAAGAAAGAAAAAAAGCTATACAAAATGGATTATATAAAGCAAGTTTAACTCCACTTGATACAATGAAATTAGGTTTAAAACTTATGGAAATTGCTAGAAAAGTTATTGAAAAAGGTAATCCTCATGCAATATCAGATATTGGTGTTGCGGGATATATGGGGATTTCTGCAATAAAAGGAGCTTATTTAAATGTATTAATAAATACTCAATCTATAAAAGATAAAAACAAGGCTGAAAAGTTAGAAAATGAAGCTAATGAAATTATATCTAAAGGTGAAAAATTACTAACTGAAATTGAAGAAATTACAATTTCAAAAATAAAATCTTAAATATTACGTAAAATATATAATTAATTAAAAAGTATCTGGCCAGTTTTAAGCTGGTTAGATACTTTTTTGTAATATATTAGTATTTGTTTTATAATATTAATAATTATAAAAATATTTTTAAGGAGAATTAACAATGAAAATACTTTTGTTTTTCATAGATGGTTTTGGAATTGGAGATAAAAATAATCTAAAAAACCCTTTTTTAAAAGCTAATACTCCAATATTAGATGAAATATCCACTCATAATCTAGGAACTTACATAAAAACTGATGTTAGTATGAAAGTTACTGGCCTTCCACAAAGTGCTACAGGACAAACAGCTTTATTGACTGGTAAAAACGCAGCTAAAGCAATGGGAAGACATAAAAGTGGTTTTCCGGGACCAACTTTGATAGAAATCATATCAAAATTTAATATTTATAAACAATTATCTAAATTTAATTTATCTTCTACTTTTGCAAATGCTTATACTAAAAGCTATGTTGAAAAAGTATATAAAAACAAAAAAAGAGCATCTGTAACTACTCAATGTTTACTTCATTCCAATAATGAATTCCGTTTTTTAGAAGATATTAAGAATAATAATGCTGTATATCAGGATTTTACTAATAAGATACTTAGAGATAAAGGTCACAATATACCTGTTTTTTCTCCTGAAAAAGCAGCAAATAACCTTTCTAAAATTTGTTTAAACCATGATTTTACTTTATACGAATTTTTTCAAACAGATAAAGCTGGACACAGTCAAAATATGAATTTTGCAAGGGAAACTCTAGAAAATTTGGATAAATTTTTAAAACAGTTAGTTCAAAATTTAGAAAACAAGGTTACTATAATAATTACAAGTGATCATGGAAATATTGAAGATCTTTCAATAAAAACACATACTAAAAATAAGGTGCCAACAATTATAATAGGAAAACAAAAACTGGATTTGAAAAAAAGTATAAAAACTATTACTGATATTACCCCAGCAATTATTTCAGAACTTAAATAATAATATATAATATAAATGTTAATAATTTAATTATTTGAAATATCAGAATGTTTATGTTATAAATATATTGAGAATAATAAATATATTACAAAAATTAAAGGGGGTTAACAATGACAAGAACAACTAAGAAAACTTTAATTTTTTCCATTTCGATTCTCTTAATTTTTACTGCTGTTTTTTCTGCTAATGCTGAAGAGGTAATACCTATTAAAGAAATTCAGTCAAATACTAAAGATGGCGATGCTTCGGCATATGCAGGTGAAACAGTTACTTCTGAAGGTATTGTTACTGCTGTTGGAGATAATGGCTTTTACATGCAAGGTGGTAAAGAACCCTGGTCTGGAATTTGGGTTTATGTTACTGCCGAAGTAGCACCTGGTGATAAAGTCAGAGTTACTGGTAAAATTGATGAATATTATCAATTAACAGAATTCAATCAACCAGAAAAAGTAGAAGTTATCGGTAGTGCTGATATACCAGAACCTATTAAATTAAAGACTTCAGAAGTTAGCCAGGAAAAATATGAAGGAGTTCTTGTAAGAATTGAAAATTTGGAAGTTACTAATCCTACAGCTGGCCATGGTGAATGGTTGGTAACTGATGGTAGTGGAGAAACCAAAATTGCCGGTAGTAATGTTGGTGCTTCTGCAACTCCTGCCAAAGAAGGTCAGCAAGTCGATTATATTGAAGGATTAGTTACCTTTGATTATGGCGAATATAAAATAGAACCAAAAGATATTAGTGGTTTAAAAGTATCTTTTCCTGATAAAGGTAAAATTGGCGAAGAAGCTACTCATCCAGAAGATTTAGATAAGATTGAAGAAGATTATGATCATATTTTAACTGGTGATGTGGTAGTAAATACTAATGATACTGGAGTAACTCTTAGTTTTACAACAAGCAAAAAAGTTACTGAACTTAAAGTCGAATATGGTGTCTCTAAAAATAAAAAAATGCAAAGATTAAATTTCTCCGAAGAAACTACTAAAAATTTAGATAACGGAAAAACTGAACATGAAATTACTTTAAATTTAGACAAATTAAATATTGATAATGATAATTTAATTAATTATAGAATTCATGCTGACAAAATTCCTTATGGAGAAAAATTTAAAGTTAAAAAAGAAAACAATAGTTATAAACTTTTACCATATATCTCTGAAGGACCTTTTGTTGATCAAGTTAAAGAAAACAGTGCAATTATTTCTTGGGAAACTAATGTACCAACTAAAGGTGAAGTAAAAGTTGGAAATTTAAGTTTTTGGGAAGATCAGGCAACAAAAAATCATGAAATTAAAGTTCAGGGATTAAATCCTGAAACAAATTATAATTACAAAATCATAAATACTGTCGATAAATCAAGTTATAAATGGGAATTTCAATCATCTTTTAAATCTGAATCTAATGATAATCAATTTAGCTTTGCTTTTATGGGAGATGGAAGAGCTGAAGATGCAGAAGCTGGTTTAGAAATTTATGCCGATTCATTTAATTATGATACAACAACTAATTTACTAATCGATTCCTATAAAAGAAATTCTGATTTTGTAATATTTGGTGGAGATTTAATTGATGGCTACACTAATAAAGCTGATGATTATCGTTTTCAACTTGAATCATGGAAAAATGCAACTGAATTAGTCGGTTCAAGTCTTCCAATTTATGAAATTATGGGAAATCATGAAGCTGTATATACTGCTTTTGATGATGGTAGTACTTATGGATTACAATTTGATAAAAAAGGAGAAAATAGTGCTGAGGCAATTTTCGCAGATGAATTTGTAAATCCAATTAATGGACCTGACAAAGAACATGAATCTGCTCCAAGTTATGACGAAAATGCTTATTACTTTGATTATGATAATGCTAGATTTATAGTTATGAATACAAATTATTGGTGGACAAGTAATCCGGAAGAATATGGTGGTAATTTAGAAGGATTTATTCTTGAAAAACAAATGAATTGGTTGAAAAATAAAATTACTGAAGCAGAAAAGAATAGCGAAATAGATCATATTATACCCATTTTACATGAACCTTCTTTCCCAAATGGCGGTCATATAGACGATTCAATGTGGTACAGTGGACAGAAAGAATATGTTTTAGAAATGAGAGATGAATTAATTAAAACATTGACTGAAAGTGAAAAAACTAATATTCTACTTGGAAGTGATGAGCATAATTATCAAAGATTACTTATTACAGAAGATACACCAGTTTATGCTAATATGATGTCTGATGATTATAGTGGACATTTATGGCAAATAGTATCCGGTGGAGCTGGCGCTCCTAAATATGATCGTGAATATGGTCCATGGGGAAGTTATTTGAAAGAATTCAAAGCAAAAGAAAATTATGTTAAAATTGACATTGATGGCAAAGAACTTTCTATTAAAGCTATAGATAATAATGGAAATGTTCTTGATCAAAAAACATTAGTTAAAAAAGAACAAAAAATAGAAAATTCATATAAATTTGCTACATTCAATATTCAAAATTTAACAACAGAACAGGTACAAAAGAAAGGAAATCCTCAGGCAAAAGCAGCTGCTGAAATTATTCAGAGAGTTAATCCAGATGTATTAATGATAAATGAAATTGATAATAATATCCAGCAAGGTAAAAATATTTCTAAAACAAATGTAAGAGCCTTTATTGAAAATTATTTAAAAGAAGCTCAAAAAGATAATTTAGAAGGTATTAATTATAAATACGTTTACTTTGGAAAATCCAATACAGGTGTTCATAGTGGCTTTGATATGGATAATAATGGAGAAATAGATGATACACCTGGTGATGGAACATATGGAAATGATGCATTTGGATATGGAGAATATGCTGGACAATATGCAATGGCTTTCTTAAGTAAATATCCAATTAATACAGATGAAATCAGAACTTTAAGAAAGTTCCGTTGGAAAGATATGCCCAATAATAAAATGCCAGAAGAATTTTATTCAAAACCTGCTCAGAGTATATTTAGATTATCATCTAAAAGTCACTGGGATATTCCAGTTGAACTTGGCGGAGAAACTGTACATGTCCTAGCTGCACATCCTACACCACCTGTTTTTGATGGCGAATATAATAGAAATGGTAAAAGAAATCATGATGAAGTTAGATTAATTGCAGATTACATCAGTAATAAAGATTATATTTATTCTGATGATGGTGAAAAAGGCGGCCTAAGTAAAAATAGTAAATTTGTTGTTATGGGTGATATGAACGCTAACCCTGGTGAAAAAGAAAATTATCAAGCTGCTGACTTGTTATTAAACCATGAAAGAATTGATAGTGATCCACTTCCTGTCGGCCAGGGAGGTATTGATGTAGGACCTGGAGCAAGAAATAATACTCAAGAAAACATGCTATTAGATTATGTATTACCTTCAAATAATCTTAATTTATTAGGCTCTGCAGTAGTAAGACCTGGAGTAGGTCCTAATGCTATGAAATTTAATGAAACAGTTAAGAAGGCATCTGACCATAATATGGTTTGGATTGAATTTAGCTTCTAAAAATATTGATTAATACAACAATATATAAAACAAAAGCCTCCTACAAATTAAAATTCCATGTAGGAGGCTTTTTTATCCACAATTGTTAATACTTTTCCACATAATGTAATTTATGGTTAATAAAGTATCTTTTTATAATATTTTTATAATATAATGATTTATATATAGTTATTTATAAATTTCCTTTTTTATTAGCCGCTCATATTGGAAAAAGTTTTTTATTAACTGTATCATTGATCAGCTTTTCGCAATATAAGAGGATTGAAAATTATTGTAAACTAATTTTTATAATAATGGAATAATTTTAGTTTGATTTTTTAAAAAAACATAATAATTTCGTAAAATATTTATTTTACGAAATTATTAAAGAAATAACTAAAAAATAGCCTATTTAAAGGCTATTTAAGTTGATTAAAAATGATATTTTTATTTGTTGTTCATTCAGAGACTGGAATAATTATTTTTTGACCTGGTTTTAACATAGCGGTTTCAAGTTTATTTATTTTTTTGATTTTAAATATTTTTTTTCTTAGATCTGTATTATCTCCATAATATCTATCAGCAATCTTCCATAAATTATCACCTTCTACAACTTTCACTTCAATCATATTAGGTTCAGAGGAACTTATTGATTCAAATTGAAATACAACTATCAGTAATGCACTTATTGATAGTATTAACAAAATCTTTAAAATAAAAAATATTTTATTTTTTAAACTTTTTATAGAAGAAATATACCAATTGTTACTTTTCTTGTTTAATTTATTATTTCTACCTTTTGTTTGATAATCACCACTTAATTCATACATCTTCATTCCTCCTTTTGAAAGTAAAAAAACTTACGTTCGAAAACATCTGTTCTACTATTAATTATAACAGAACACTTGTTTTGTGTCAAGAAAAAAACTAAAATAATTGAACGGTTGTTTGTGAAAATGAATTGTATGTGTTATAATAATAGTAAATAATACTAATATATTCTTATAATTAAATTTAAAGATAATATTATTCTATTAAACAAAATAATTATTAAGAAAATTTATTTCATAAGGAGGAACTATTAAAATGGAAGAATTAACTGATAGACAAAAACAGATTTTTGATCATATTGTTCAAGAAATTAATAAAAAGGGATATCCACCTTCTGTTCGTGAAATTGGAAAAGCAGTAGGTTTAAAATCACCAGCTTCTGTTCATAGTCATTTAAAAACATTAGAAAAATTAAACTATATAAGAAGAGATCCATCAAAACCAAGAGCTATAGAAATTTTATACAAAAATAATAAAAATCAAGAAAATAAATTAGAAAAAGATATGTTATATATACCTATGGTAGGAAAAGTTACAGCTGGGGTACCGGTTTTAGCAGAAGAAAATATAGATGATTATTTCCCAGTACCAGCAGGTTATTTAAAAAATAGTAAAAAAGATTTTTTTATGTTAGAAGTTAGAGGAGATAGTATGATAGACGCAGGTATTCATGATGGGGATCTTGTAATTGCTCAAAAACAAAATCATGCAGAAAATGGCGAAATTGTGATAGGACTGATTGAAGATGAAGCAACAGTTAAAACATATTATAAAGAAAAAGATCATATTAAACTACAACCAGAGAATGATAGCTATGAACCAATATTAGGTAAAAATATAAAAGTCTTAGGAAAAGTGGTAGGTTTATATCGAAAATTTTAAAATATTATAGTTCACCTCTTTCCTTTAACTCATTAATTCTATCAATACTTTTTCTTATTAATTTGAAATCTCTCCATACAGATTTTTTAGCATGAGTATTTCTCAATAAATATGCTGGGTGAAAAGTTGGTAATATATAATAATTACCTCTTTTTATCCACTGACCTCGTTTTTTTGTAATTGACATTTCTGGATCAACTAAATATTTTAAAGCTGTTGACCCTAGAGTTACTATTACTTTAGGGTCTATTAATTCTATTTCAGATTTTAAAATTGGCATACAAGCTTTTGCTTCAGAAATAGAAGGAGTCCTATTATTTGGAGGGCGACATTTAATAATATTACTTATATATACCTCTTCACGATTAATATTTACAGAATGCAATATTTTGTCTAACAACTTACCTGCTTTACCAACAAATGGTCTTCCTATCTTATCTTCATTTGCACCAGGACCTTCTCCTATAAACATAATTTTATTATCTAAAGAACCTTCTCCCATAACAACCTGTTTACATCCTTCTCTTAATTTACATCTTTCACATTTTAGAGCTTTTTCCTTTAATTTTTGATAATCATCATTAGGATACTGTATTAATTTTTGAATAGTTATATTACCATTATTGTCAAAAAACATCTACATCGCTCCTTTTTCGTTTAGTAAAAGTAGCAATTTTTTTTACATCAAATTTTTTTAACTTATTATATACATTTTCTATATTTTCTCCTACTCGATCAGGAGTATGAGCATCTGAACCAAATACAATAGGGATATCCATTTTAATAATTTTTTTTAATATATAATCTGAAGGATAAAATTCGTTAACCGGTTTGTTATAACCATTTGTATTAATTTCAATAGCTATATTTTTTTCTTTAATTATTACTAATAAATTTTTTATAATCTTATTTAAATCCTTTTTAGGTATTTTATTATCGAAAATTTTAATTAAATCTATATGTCCTATAATATCAAATAAATTACATTTTACCATTTCTTCAACTATAGAAAAATATTCTTTATATAATTTTTTTAGATTCCATTCTTTATAACCTTCTATATAATCTGGATGATCTACAGGCCATCTATTTATTTTATGTACTGATCCAATAATATAATCAAAATCATACTTATTTATATTTTTTTTGATTCTTTCTTTTTCTTCACTAATAAAATCTATTTCTAATCCTAATTTTATATTTATTTTACTTTCTCTTTTTATTTTTAGTAAGTTCTCCCAATTAAAATCATCAATAAATTGATCATGATCAGAAAATCCAAGTTCTTTTATACCTTTATTTTCAGCTTTTTTAACAAATTCTTTTAATAATTTTACATTATGAAAAGGTCTAACTCTTTTTTCTAAATGTGATAAGGGATGAGTATGATAGTCAATTAAATACATTTGTTCCTCCTTAAATATTTTATTCTAATATATTTTCTTCTATTAAATTGCCTGTTTTTGAAAACTTAGAAAATGCTTTTAAATAATTTCCTTTTTCATAATAAATATAACCATAAAGCAAATTAGTAAATTCATTAGATTTAATATTATCAGCTTTTATTAATAAATTTTCAGCTATCTTATATTTTTCTAATATAATATAGTTTCCTGCAAGATAGTTAATAGCCCAGACATTTTTTGGTTCAATAGTTATTATTTGATTAAAATATTTAGATGATTCAGTATAATTTTCATTAATAAGATAATAAAAAGCCGCATAATTTAAGTCTAATAAATTTTCAGTATTATTATAATCTATTTCTTTAATATATGGATATATAATTTTATTAAATTTATTTTTTCCAAATTTTCTCTCAATTTTATCCAGTGTGTTTTGAGAATTTGTGATTTCTCCTAAATTGGCATAAGAAATAGCAAGATTATAATTATAAATAACCTCTTTTTTTAAGGAAATATCATTTTTTAAATTATTTATATTTTGCTCTTTATAATCCTGCCAATCAACCATATAAGCTGATTCAGTCATAATAAATATCATAAAAATAGATATCATTAATATAATATATTTTTTGTTAAATATCTTCATAGTTAGCACTCCTGGATTTTGCATCAAAAATAATATAAATTTTATTCAATTTTTACTTTTCCTTCAAATACTAATTTTGCATTTCCAGTCATATAAATAATATCATCTTTTAAATTTATTTTTAGGTTTCCGCCTTTTAATTTTACATTAACATTATTAGAAGTATAACCTTTTTTAGCTGACATAACTGCTGAAGCACATGCTCCAGTACCACAGGCTAATGTTTCACCAACTCCTCTTTCCCAAACTCTCATTTCTAAATTATTTTTATTAATAATTTTAACAAATTCTACATTTGTATTATCAGGAAATATTTCATGGTTTTCTATTTCTTTTCCCCATTTTACTAAAGGAACTTCATCAATATTATTTACATATACTACTGTGTGAGGATTCCCAATAGATAAAGAATTTAAAAATACTTCATTTCCATTAATAATAACTTTATGATCATTAATTTCAGATTTATTGTCTACATTAGCTGGTATTTTATCTTTATGAAATTTAGCTTTTCCCATATTGACTTTAATTTTACTAAATTTATCATTATATGAAAGTACTTCAGTTCTTATAATACCAGCTTTAGTTTCTATATTATAATTTTTTTTATTATTTATTCCTGAGTATTTAATAAAATGTATTAAAGTTCTTATACCATTACCACACATTTCAGCTTCACTACCATCAGGATTAAATATCCTCATTTTATAATCATTATTATAATTATTAGCATTCTCCAAAATTATTAAACCATCAGCCCCAATACTAAAATGTCTATGACATAATTTTAAAGCTAAAGGCTTATAATCTAAATTTATTTTTCTACCATCAACTAATATAAAGTCATTACCAATACCATGTATTTTGAGAAAATCTAAATGCTTCATAATACCTCCAATTTTGCTGTCACTTTTACTGTTCAGAATTTCCTTTAAGTAATTGATCAAAATTTTCAATATTTTTAACTGTTTCAATAGTAGAAATAGCATGTTTGTAAATTAATTTTTCCTTATCATTTTCTTCAATAATTATTGTAAAATTATCAAATCCAAGAACTTTACCTCGTAATTGGAATCCATTTGTTAAATAAACTATAAGAGGAATTTCATTTTTCCTAACATAATTTAAAAGATTATTTTGTAAATCATATTTATTAGACATTAAAATCTCTCCTTTCTTTTACTATTCTTATTCAAGAAATTAATCAAATATCCTGCATATTTTAAATATTATACTTGATATTTTTTATTTACTAATGTAAATATTTTCTTTAATATTTTAGTTTGCTTTACATTAGATAAATTGAACCAATTTATCTTTTCATCTCTTTTGAAAAAACTTAATTGTTTTTTTGCATAATGTCTACTATCTCTTTTAATTATTCTTTTAGCTTCCTCTATATCATATTCATCATTTAAATATGCTATAATCTCTTTATACCCCAAAGCTTGAACGGCAGTTTTGCTTAAATTATATTTGTTTTTTAAATATTTTACTTCTTCAATTAATCCCTTTTCAACCATCTTTTCTACTCTTTCATTAATTCTTTGATATAACTCTTCTCTATCTCTTTTTAAACCTATTTTTATAGTTTTATATCTTTCTTTTTTATTTTCCTGTTTAGCTTTATAATAACTTTTTGTTTTTCCGGTTATTTCATATATTTCTATTCCTCTAATTACACGACGTAAATCATTAGGATGAAGTTTTTTTGCTAAAGGTGGATCAATTTCTTTTAATATATCATGAACATATTCATTACCATGTATATTTGCTTTTTGTCTTAAATCTTTTCTCAAATCATGATTTGGTTCCATATCCGGTAACATAAATCCATCAACCACAGCATTAATATATAATCCTGTTCCTCCAACCATTAGAGGAACCTTACCTTTATTTATTATTTCAGGAATTAAATTATCAATATATTCTTGATAATCAGCAACTGAAAAATTCTTATTGGGTTCAATAATATCAATCATATGATGCGGAATTTTCTCTCTTATTTTTTTAGAAATTTTTGCTGTCCCAATATTCATTTCTTTATAAATCTGCATAGAATCTGCAGAAATAATTTCAGCGTTTAAAATTTCTGCCAATTTCAAAGATAATTCTGTTTTTCCAACTGCAGTAGGACCTAAAATTACGAATAAAGGATATCTTAAATTATCTTTTTTTTGTAATTTATTAATATAATTTTTTAAAACCTGATTATTGCTCATTATCTTCCAACCCCCCTGTCAATATCCTCTCTAGACATTTTTATTAAAATTGGCCTTCCATGTGGACATCTAAAGGGATTTGAACTATCAAAAAGATCTACTACTATTTTTTTAATTTCATTATTGTTTAATTTTTCATCTGCTTTTATAGCACTTCTACAGGCCATAAACTCAATCATTTCACTTATCATATCTGCACTATTATCAATATTATCTTCATTTATTAATTTATCTATTATTTCTCTTAATTCATTTTTAACTGATTTTTTACTTATTATTTCTGGGACAGATTGTATTAAAACGCTATTTCCTCCAAAAGATTCATATTCGAATCCCAATTTTTTTATTTGATCCTGATTATTATTGATTATTTCAATTTCGGATGGTGTTAATTCAAGGTTAATTGGAGTTAATAATTTTTGAGAAACATTTTTACCATTTTTATATTTATTATAAAAATTATCGTATAAAATTCTTTCATGGGCATTGTGTTGATCAATTATATATAAATTTTTCTCAGTTTCTACTAATATATAAGATAAAAATACCTGCCCGAAAATATTTTTGATTGTTAAGTTATTAGAATTATTATTTCTTACAACTTTATAATCTTTTGAAGAATTATTATTTTTATTAAAGTTATTTCTATTATTTTGATTAGTAGTATCATATTTATTTGAATTTTTATTGCTTGAATCTTTATAATTTTTAGTATTTAAATCTTTATTAGTAATGTTGTCCTTAGAAAAATCAAGTTTAATATTTTTATCATTTTTAATTTCATTATCTTTTACTTTATCTTCATAAGATTTATTATTATTTACTTTATATTGGACTGCTGGATTTAATTCATTAAGTTTTTCTTTAATTCCTTCTTTAACTACTGATTTGATTATTTTATTTCTACTAAATTTAATTTGTTTTTTAGCAGGATGGACATTTACATCTACTAGAATAGGATTTAACTTAACAAATAAAAATACAATTGGATATTTATTTTTAGAGATCAAACCTTTATATGCTGATTCAACTGCTTTACTTAAAGTTCTACTATAAACCGCACGTTTATTAACGAAAAACATTTCATGGATTCTTGAAGAACGGGTCAAAGAAGGATCAGAAATATATCCTTCAATTTTTATATATTTATCTTCAAATTCTAAATAATTAAGTTTAGAAAAAATTTCATCTCCATAAATAGCATAAATGGTATCTTTTAATTCTCCACTACCAGGAGTTGAAAGAACATTTTTATTATTATGTTTTAAATTAAATTTTATCTCAGGATAAGATAAAGATTCTTGGGTAATAATTTTACTAATATGGCCAAATTCTGTAGTTTTAGTTTTTAAATATTTATAACGTGCAGGAGTGTTGTAAAATAAATCTTCTACTTTAATGTCTGTTCCTTCTGGACAGGCAGCAGTTTCTTTTTTTATTTGTTTGCCTCCATGGTAGACGATTTTTACTCCTTTTAACTTTTCTTTTGCTTTACTTAAAGCTGTTAATTTAGATACTGAGCTTATACTGGCCAGAGCTTCTCCGCGAAATCCAAGTGTATTTAAAGAATATAAATCACTTATATTTTCTATTTTACTTGTTGCATAACGTGAAAAAGCTTTTTCAATATTTTCTTTCTCAATCCCTATTCCATTATCTTTAACTCTAATTAAATCCTTGCCTCCATTTTCTATTTCAACTAAGATTCTGTCACTATCTGCATCAATTGAATTTTCTACTAATTCTTTTACTACTGAAGCAGGTCTTTCTACTACTTCACCTGCAGATATTTGATTTGCGACTTCTTCTGAAAGTTGTTTTATATCAGGCATCTTTTCTTTCCCTTTCTTTTAATTCTTTTTTTAGTTCATAAATAAAATTCATTGCTTCCATCGGAGTCATATCTAAGACATCTTTTTCTTCTAATTTTGATATTATAGGGTCATTTGACCTAAATAAAGCCATTTGTTTTTTTTCTTTTTGGTTCTTTTTTGATTTTTCTTTTCTTTTTTCTTGTTTTAAATTTTCTAGTTCATTATCTTTTTCAAGACTCATTAAAATATTTTCTGCATTTAAAATAATTTCTTTAGGTAATCCCGCTAACCTGGCTACTTCAATCCCATAACTTTGATTAGCTCTACCAGGTACGATTTTATGCAGAAAATGAACACCTTCTTCATCTTCTTCAACTAAAACATTTGAGTTTTTAATTCCAGAAAACTCTTCTTCTAAACTTGTTAATTCATGATAATGAGTAGCAAATAAAGTACGTGCTCCTATTCTATCAGGATCATTAATGAATTTACTAACAGCCCAGGCTATACTTACCCCATCGTAAGTGCTAGTTCCACGTCCAACTTCATCTAAAATAATCAAACTATCTTCAGTAGCATTATTAACAATATTACTGACCTCATTCATTTCAACCATAAATGTACTTTGACCAGTAGTTAAATCATCACTAGCTCCAACTCTTGTAAATATTCTATCAACTATTCCAATTTCTGCATTATCAGCAGGAACAAAACTACCTATTTGAGCCATAAGTACAATAAGAGCTACCTGTCTCATATAAGTAGACTTTCCTGACATATTAGGACCTGTAATTATATTAAATCTATTTTCATCTTTATCAAGATAAGAATCATTTGGAACAAACACATCATCCAACATATTTTCTACTACTGGATGTCTTCCGTTCTTAATATTTATAACATCATTATCTTTTAATTCCGGTCTATTATAATTATTTTCAACTGCTATATAAGCCAATGATGATATAACATCAATTTTACTTATAATAGATGCAGTTTTTTTAATTCGATTTATATTTTCTCCTACTTGATCTCTAATCTCCACAAAAAGATCATATTCCAAATCATTAATTTTTTCTTCAGTTCCCAATACCAGGGCTTCTTTTTCTTTTAATTTAGGTATAATATAACGTTCACTATTTGATAATGTTTGCTTTCTTTCATAGTCTTCAGGAACTTTATCTAAATTGGCATTAGTTACTTCTATATAATACCCAAAAACTTTATTAAAACCAACTTTTAATGAAGAAATTCCTGTTCTTTTTCTTTCTTTTTTTTGCAATTCTGCAATCCAATCTTTACCTTCACCTCTAGTTTCTCTTAGTTCATCTAATTCTTCATTGTATCCTTTTTTAATTAAACCACCTTCACTTAAAGAAACTGGTGGATCTTCAACAATTGAAGAAGACAAAAGTTTAGATATATCAGTTAAAACATCAAATTCATTTTGATATTTTTTAAATAAAGAAGAGGAAAGGTCTGAAATATCCTCTTTTAATTGTGGTAATTTAGTTAAAGAAAACCTCAGTGAATCAAGATCTCTAGCATTAGCACTACCATAAGTAATTTTACTTAAAATTCTTTCTAAATCATATATACCCTCTAAATCATTTATTATTTTTTCTAATTTCATATAATTATTTTTTAATTCTTCAATAGCATCAAGTCTATTATTAATTTTTTCTTTATTAATCAATGGCTGATTAACCCATTTTTTTATTAGTCTTCCTCCCATTGAAGTAATAGTTTTATCAATAATATCAAGTAAACTTCCCGCTTTTTTATTTTGTCTTATTGTTGTAGACAATTCAAGATTACGTCTTGTAGCAGAATCTAAAACCATATATTGATTTAGATGATAAGTATTTAATCTATTAATATGTGCTAATATTTTCTTTTGAGTTTCTTCTAAAAATGTTAATATTTCACCAGCAGCTATTGTTGCAATATTTAAATCTTCACAACCAAAACCTGATAGTGAATTAACTTCAAAATGGTCTGTCAAAATATTATAAGCTCTTTTATAATTAAGATTCTTTTTAGAATTAACTAAAAAGTCAATATCTTTTTTTAGACGTTTATATTGATCCATTTCTTTTAAAGTTTCGTCAATAATCATTTCTTTTGGTTGTATTCTATCAATTTCATCCCAGATTTTTTGTATACTATTAAATTCTGTTAAATTAAATTCTCCAGTAGAAATATCTATATAAGAAAATCCATATTTTTTTTCTTGAACTATTATAGAAGCTAAATAGTTATTTTCTTTTGCTTCTAAAAGTTCATTTTCAATAACAGTACCAGGTGTTATTACCCGGATAACATCTCTTTCTACAATACCACTAGATTCAGATGGATCTTCCATTTGTTCACAAATTGCAACCTTATGACCTGTTTCTATCAAATCTGCAATATAATTTTCTGAAGATTTTGCAGGAATACCAGCCATTGGGGCCTTTTCCCCACCACCTTTATTCCTTGAAGTAAGTGCTAAATCAAGAGTTCTAGCTGCTATTTTAGCATCATCAAAAAACATTTCATAAAAATCACCTAATCTAAAAAATAAAATAGCATCTGGATACTTTTTCTTTAGTTTTTTATATTGTTTCATCATTGGTGTTAATTCAGCCACCAAAATCACCTCTTATTAACTATTTCTCCGTATAAAGTCCAACTTTTTACATTATTTATTTTCACATCCACAATCTTTCCTTTTATTCCATCTTCTTTTGGGAAAATTATAAGTTTATTTCTTCTACTTCTTCCCATAAATGTTTCTGGATTGTTTTTACTTTCACCTTCAACTAAAACTTCTACTGTTTCACCTAAAAATCTTTTATTTTCTTCTAAACTAATCTCATTTTGAATACTCATTAATTTTTTTAATCGAGTATCTTTAACTTCTTCATCTATTTGATCATTCATTTTAGCCGCTCTAGTATTTTCTCTAGGTGAATATGAAAAAGTAAAAGCCATATCAAATCTAAGTTTTTTAACAAGATCAATTGTTTTTTCAAAATCCTTTTCAGTTTCTCCTGGAAATCCAACTATAAAGTCAGTAGTAATACTTGGATTATTAATTTCATTTCTAATCATATTAACTAATTCTATATACTCATCTCTAGTATAACCTCTATTCATTTTTTTTAATATTTTCGTACTTCCAGATTGAACAGGTAAATGAAAATGTTCGCATATTTTATTATTATTTTTTATAGTTTTTATAACTTCTAAATCAAGATCTTTTGGATGAGAAGTCATAAATCTAATTCTTTTTAATCCTTCAATTTTATTTAGTTTAGATAATAACATAGCAAAATTAACATTATTATCAAGATCATTTCCGTATGAGTTTACATTTTGGCCAAGTAATGTAATTTCCTTTATTCCATCTTCAACTATATTTTTTACTTCTTTTACAATATCATTTAAATTTCTACTTCTTTCTCTTCCTCTTACATGAGGTACAATACAATAACTACAAAAATTATTACAACCCTGTATTATAGTAACCCAGGCCTTATAATCTCCTTGTCTTTTTACTGGAGTATCAGGAATTAATCCATCTGCTTCTGGCCAAACTTCATAGACTTTTTCTTTTTGCGCTTTTATCTCATTAATCAACTCCGGAACTTTATGAATATTATGAGTGCCAAAAACCAAATCAACATAGGGATATTTTTCATGTATTTTATTAACTATCTCATCAACCTGCATCATACATCCGCCTATCCCAATTATCAATTCAGGATTTTCTTTTTTAAGATTTTTCAACGAACCAACTTTTCCAAATACCTTTAATTCAGCATTTTCGCGAATTGCACATGTATTAAATAAAATAATATCAGCTTTATTTTTATTTTCGGTTTTTTCATAACCCATATTTTCTAACATACCAGCTAGTTTTTCTGAATCATGGACATTCATCTGACATCCATAAGTAATAATTTTATAAAACTTTCTTTTACTCATTTAAAAACCACCTCAAAGTTCTTTTACTGCATCTAAATCTTTATTTTTACCCATAACTACTAATACATCACCTTCTAAAATTCTATCATTAGCTCCCGGGGTAACATTGAGTTCTTTTCCTCTTTTTATTGCCATAACATTAACTCCAAATCTTGTTCTAAGTTCAAGATCAGCAAGTGAATTACCAACCATATTAGGAGTAGCAATTATCTCAACTATACTATAATCTTTAGCAAATTCAATATAATCTAATACATTAGAAGATATTAAATTATGAGCAATTCTCGTACCCATATCTCTCTCTGGATAAACAACTCTATCTGCCCCAACTTTTTTTAGTATTTTTCCATGTAATTTGTTTTGAGCCTTTACAACAACATAAGGTACTCCTAGTTCTTTTAAAATTAGAGTAGCTAAAATATTAGAATGTATATCATCACCAATACTAACTACTGCTACATCAAAATTTCTAACTCCTAAAGTTTTTAATGCTTCTTCATCAGTTGCATCAGCCTCTACAGCATGTGTTACTATATTAGACATATTTTGGACAATTTCTTCATCTATATCAATTGCTAATACATCAAAATCTTTTTCTGCTAAAGTTTCAGCCAGACTTGAACCAAAACGTCCTAAACCAACTACTACGAATTGTTTCATCATTCTTCCTCCTTATCAATTACCTTTATTTACTTTAAATTTTAATTCAATATTAAGCTAAAACATTATATTAATACTAATATTATTTTAGCATTTAATTAGTTATTTGTAAATTTTTTAAAAATTTTGTTCAGTTAAACATAAAAAATCTCTTCAAAAATGAAGAGATTTTTTAAATTACTAACCTTTTTTAACCAACCATTATTTTTTCTTTTGGATAATGGTAAATACCCTTTCTTTGTCTTTCTGCAAAAGCTACTGCTAATGTTAAAGGACCCACTCTTCCTGCAAACATAGTCATAATAATTAATATTCTTCCAATTTTAGATAAAGTAGGAGTAACTCCTGTAGAAAGACCAACTGTTCCAAAAGCTGAAACGGTTTCAAAAAGTATATCAAGAAATGGTTTGCTTTCTGTAATAGTCAAAACTATTGTAATTAATACAATTAATGCCATTGCCAATAATGTAATAGCCATTGCCTTTAAAACATCTTCTTCATCAATTCTTCTATTATAAATTTCTATATCTTTTTTTCCAATAATTTTATTCCACATTGTTATAACCATTATCCCAAAAGTAGTTGTTTTAATTCCTCCACCTGTAGATCCTGGTGAAGCTCCAATAAACATTAAAATTATTATAAAAAACAGTGAGGAACTCCTTAAAGCATTAGTTGGTAGAGTATTAAAACCAGCTGTTCTAGGAGTGACTGATAAAAACATAGCGGATAATATTTTTTCTCCAAACGGTAATTTTCCCATTGTTTCAGGATTATTAAATTCTAAAGCTAAAAGAACTAAAAATCCAACAACTAATAATATTAAAGTCATAATTACAACAATTTTTGATTGTAGTGATGATTTACCAAATCTTTTGTCATTGGTTGATTCTGTCAAAACTCCAAAACCAATACCACCTAAAATAATCAAAATCA
>Ga0102926_1000383_pt1 | contig 25218 bp, 23 predicted proteins | sample SalPonR1_A_D2_MG_FD_78173 | JGI IMG/M metagenome (GOLD analysis project Ga0102926, IMG submission 78173) | Salt pond soil microbial communities from South San Francisco under conditions of wetland restoration - Salt Pond MetaG R1_A_D2_MG | ecosystem: Environmental > Aquatic > Marine > Intertidal...
ATCTTCTGGGTTTCTAACTGCTTTTATATGATGTTTTTTTAAGTCTTCCAGGCCATTAAAGGGATCAATAATCTTTAAATTATTATTATCTTCTATTTTTACAGCCATAGCATTTACTGTAAAATCTCGTCGAGATAAATCAGACTCGATTTCTAAACAAGGATAGGTTTCTATTTCCACGTCTTTATAACCACCAGTCCCTAAGGCATAATCTCTTCTAGGTAAGGCTATATCAAGAGGTTGGGGAATTTCATGGTCCTTGGGAACAAACTTAAAAACCCCAAAAGTTTGACCTACTAAATCTACCTTACCCTTGGTACTTAAAAATTTTTCTAAATCTTTTGACTCAACATTCCTAACAACAAAGTCGTAATCTTTTGTATTACGATCTAAAATTACATCCCTTACTGCCCCACCAACCAAAAAAACTTCTGCATTAGGAAACTTTTTTTGCAGATTTTTAAAAATTTTATAACAACCATACTCTTTTAAGGTTTGGTCTAAATTTTTAAGTTTTTCTTGAATTATTTCACCTTTATTGTCCATTTTGTTTTCATTTAAAATATTATTTTTAATATTTTCTCTAAGCATAATAATTAATTTAAGTCAGGGTGCCAAAGAATACATTTAATTTTTCTATATTTTGGTTCAGATTTTTTACCATAAGTAAAATGATGTTTATGAGGTACTTGTTTTTTAAAACTATTACTTATAGCTTGTTTACCTCCCATATAAAAACCCATATGAGAATGAACTCCGTCGCTCTGATATTTTATTTTCTCCCAAATTATAACAGCGCCTTTTTTAGGTTTATCAATTTCCTCCCAACCAGAATTTCTCATATCCTTTTCCGTGCCTGAGACAGTAGCATGAGAAGATTTAATTAGATCAAAAAAATAAAGTATATTAGATACAAAAAAAGCGCAAGACAGCTGACCACCTTGCACTACGTTAATAGAACCATTCTTTTTTTTATTTTTAATATACAAATACTGAAACATTCTAGAGCCAATACTATTTTCTATCATAGATAAATAAGTCTTTTTTATATCAACTATATTTTTATCCATAAAAATAATATTTTACTTAAAAAATGGTGGGCGATACAGGATTCGAACCTGTGACCCCTTGCGTGTCGAGCAAGTGCTCTAAACCACTGAGCTAATCGCCCTTACTATTTTTAGTATAAAAAAATAATAAACTTTAGTCAATTTTTTTCAAAGCCTTAATTCTTTTTAAAAGAGGAGGGTGACTATAATATAAAAAAACATAAAAAGGATGAGGATACAAATTGCTTAGATTATTAACAGCTAGCTTTTTTAAAGCTTCAACTAAGTGTTTGTAGGTTCCAGTAGTTTTTTTAGCAAAATAATCTGCCTGGTATTCAAATCTTCTAAAAAGCCAATTTGTAAAAACAGAAACAATATAACTAATAGGGGTATAAAGAAAACCAAAAATAACAATTCCCACATAAATACTAGGCTCACTTAAACCAAAGGCATTAAAAAAATCATAACTTTCTAAAAACAAAGAAAATAAATAAAACATTAAGCCTAAATTCAATATACTAATTAATATATGCATTAATATGTGCTTTTTTTTATAATGTCCTATCTCATGACCTAGTATTGAAACTATTTCTTGTATGTTATGTTTTTTTACAAGGGTGTCAAAAAGAGCAATTTTTTTATTCTTGCCAAGCCCCATAAAAAAAGCATTTGATTTTGAAGAACGCCTTGAGCCATCCATAATAAATATATTTTTTAAAGGATAGCCAATTTTTTTAGCATAATTGAAAATTGCTTTTCTTAAATTACCTTTTTCTAAAGGCTTAAATTTATTAAACATTGGAGCTATTACATTAGGAGAAATAAACATAATAAAAATTTCAAAAATAGCCACTATTAACCAAACATAAATCCAAGCAATTTGCCCAAAATGATTAAACATTAAAAATATTACTGACAAAACTATAGCCCCTAATACAATACTAATTAATAAGCTTTTTAAAAGATCAAGAAAGAAAGTCTTTACAGTGGTTTTATTAAAACCATATTTCTCTTCAATAACAAAAGTAAAATAAGCCTGAAAGGGAAGATCAATTATAGTAAACAAAAAATAAATTATACCAACATAAGAAAGACCAGTTATTAAAAAAGGTAATTCCCAGGCTTGAACCAAAACCCTTAAACCATAAAAACCACCTAAAAACCAAAAAATAAGTAAAAATAATAGATCTACACTAGCTGCTATAATACTAAATTGTATCTTCTCTTTAGTATAGCTTTGAGATCTTTTATAGTCTTTTTTATTATATACCCCTTGAAATTCCTTTGGAATTTTAGGATCAAATCTTTTAGACTGCAAAATTTTAGCAATTAAATCAATAGTATACCTTAAAAGTAAAATTATTAATATAACCAAACCAAAAGTATTTAACATATTATATTTTTCATTTATTAGTTGATCTAAAAATACATTATTTTTTCTTATTTGTCAAAAAAAAGACCCTAAATTAAAAGGATCTATTAAAAAAAGAGTGCGCGTGGGAGGAGTCGAACCTCCGACCTCTTCTTTATCAGAGAAGCGCTCTAAACCACTGAGCTACACGCGCAAAATAACTCTATTTTATTATATCAAAAAATAAAAAACAGTCAATTTTTATAAACAAAAAAACCCACTAAAGACAGAGATAGGTATAATGTCCAACTTGGAAATCAAGTGGATCGACCTATCAACCCTAATAAATAAAAGGATTGATTGGAAAAATGAAATATAATCCATCCGCAGCTTCCGCTACGGACGCCTTGTTACGACTTCGCCCCTGTTACCAGTCCTACCTTATTTCCACTAACGTGGACTTTCGGGTATTACCGGCTTCCTTGGCGTGACGGGCAGTGAGTACAAAGCTCGAGAACGTATTCACCGTACCGTTGCTGATATACGGTTACTAGCGATTCCGACTTCATGAGGTCAAATTGCAGACCTCAATCCGAACTTGGACCAACTTTGATGGGATTGGCTCCATCTTACGATTTAGCGACCCATTGTATTGGCCATTGTATCATGTGTGTAGCCCAGAGCATAAGGGCCATGCTGATTTGACGTCATCCCCACCTTCCTCCAGTTTATCACTGGCAGTCTCCCTAGAGTCCCCGGCTTTAACCGCTGGTAACTAAGGACAGGGGTTGCGCTCGTTTCCCGACTTAACGGAACATTTCACAACACGAGCTGACGGCAACCATGCAGCACCTGTACTAGGTTTCCTAAAAGGATCAGCTTACTTTTCAGAAAGCCTACGTCCTAGTATGTCAAGCCCTGGTAAGGTTCCTCGCTTAGCGTCGAATTAAACCACATGATCCACCGCTTGTGCGAGCTCCCGTCTATTCCTTTGAGTTTTAGCCTTGCGGCCGTAGTTCCCAGGCGGGATGTTTAACGTATTAACTTTTATATGCGACACTGAAAGGGTCGACACTTCCAATGCCCAACATCCAATGTTTACGGCGTGGACTACCGAGGTATCTAATCTCGTTCGCTACCCACGCTTTCGTACCTCAGCGTCAGGTCCGTTCTAGTAAGCTGCCTTCGCCTTTGGTGTTCCTGCCGATATTAATGGATTCAACCCCTACACCGGCAGTTCCGCTTACCTCTTCCGGCCTCTAGTTTAGCAGTTTCCTTGGCAATCCTAATGTTAAGCAAAAGGCTTTAACCAAAAACTTACTAAACCGCCTACGTACCCTTTATGCCCAGTGAATCCGGATAACGCTTGCCGCCCCCGTATTACCGCAGCTGCTGGCACGAAGTTAGCGGCGGCTTATTCCTGAAGTACCATCAACTTAAAAAAGCTTTTTCCTTCAGAAAAGCACTTTACACTCCGAAGAGATTCTTCATGCACGCGGCGTCGCTCCTTCAGCCTTTCGGCCATTGAGGAAGATCCTTAACTGCAGTCTTCCGTAGAAGATTGGACAGTGTCTCAGTTCCAATGAGGCGGGTCGTGCTCTTACACCCGCTACCCGTCATAGGCTTGGTAAGCTTTTACCTTACCAACTACCTGATGGGCCATAAACTCCTCCTTGAGCGCGAAAGCTTTACTCAAACATCTTCACGATGTAAGAGACTATCGAGTATTAGCTTTGTTTTCACAAAGTTATTCTCGTCTCAAGGGTAGATTATTAATGTGTTACTCACCCGTTTGCCACTATCCCCGAAGGGATCGTTTGACTTGCATGCCTTAGACACGCCGCCAGCGTTCATCCTGAGCCAGGATCGAACTCTCTTAAAGGAAATATAAATAAAAGAGTGTCCTGTTCTCTAATAATAAACCTATCTCTGTCTTTAATGGGCTTTAAAATATACTAGTAAATTTTAATGAGCTTTTCTTTGCTTCCATTCTCTTATCTTTTTATGATTACCTGAAAGCAATATCTTAGGAACTTTCAACTTTTTTAAATTATCTGTTTTGTCTTTGTATTTAAAAACTTCTGGTCTTGTATATTGAGGATATTCAGTATTCTTTTTGCCACTTGCAAGCCTTGAAGAATAAGTTTCTTCTTTTAATGAAGCTTTTTCAATAACTTCAGGGACAAGGCGACAAACAGCATCAACAATTATCATAGCTGGTAATTCTCCACCTGTCAAGACATAGGGTCCAATAGAAATTTGTTCATCAATAAAATTATTTACCCTAGCGTCAAAAGCCTCATATCTACCAGCAATTAATGTAATATTGTTTTTTTTAGAAAAATTTTTAGCTTTTTTTTGATTAAACTCTTGGCCTTTGGGGGTTAAAAGAACTTTGTGAGTTTGTTTGTCTTTTTCAATAAATCGCAGGGCCTTATAAATAGGAGCTACTTTTAAGACCATTCCAGGGCCACCGCCAAAAGGTCTATCATCAACAGTTTTTCTTTTATCGTTTGTAAAATCTCTTAGATCATGTATTTTAATATCTATTAAGCCCGCTTTTTTTGCTCTACCTATGATAGAAGTATTAAAATATTCTTTAAATACTTTTGGGAAAATGGTTATAATATTAAAATGAGTCATAATATAGTAATAAGCAAAGGCGCATCATCTCTAAAAAGAGACAATGCCCTTTGCTTAAAAATTTGGGCTATTATTATAATTTTAGCTCGTCTTCGTCAGATTCTGAGCTAGAAGATTTCTTTTTAGAACTTTCAGGTTTTGAAGAGCCTTCTGGTTCCTCAATCTTTAAGTTGACACGAGCATCCTCTTTAAGACCAACAATACGAAGTAAAGTTCGTAAAGCTCTAGCAGTAGAGCCCTTACGTCCAATTACTTGTCCCATATCATCAGAATTTACGTGTAAAGAAAGAAGTACTCCCATTTCATCAACTTTCCTTTCAATTTTAACATCGTCAGGATGTTCTACAATGTGTTCTATAATGAACTTAAGAAATTTCTCGTCTGTATGTTTTTCTGCCATACTTAATAAATGATTAATACTTTTCATTTCAATCAGTCTTTGCGACCTTTTTAGGTATATGTGAAAATCCACATTAAGACTGAAACTATTTAGTAGTATAATATAATTTAAATAGCCTGTCAACCAATTAAATCATTGGTCAGTATTAAAATAATCTATTTTTTAATTATCCTTTTTCTCTTCCTTTTTAGCTTCATCTTCTTTAGGCTTTTCTTCGGGCTTTTCTTCCTTTTTAGCCTCATCTTCCTTAGGCTTTTCTTCAGGTTTTTCTTCAGGTTTTTCTTCCTTTTTAGCTTCATCTTCTTTAGGTTTTTCTTCGGCTTTTTCTTCAGGCTTTTCTTCAGGTTTTTCTTCCTTTTTAGCTTCACCTTCCTTAGGCTTTTCTTCGGTCTTTTCTTCGGTCTTTTCTTCAGTCTTTTCTTCCTTTTTATACTTAGAAACCTTTTTCTTTTTGCCTTTAATAATACCTTTAGAAATTAGTAAATTATGCACTGAGCCAGTTGGCTGAGCACCTTGAGAAATCCAATAATTAATTCTTTCTTTTTTAAATTTAGTTTCTTTTGTTAAAGGATTATAAAAACCAAGATCTTCTAAATAATCCCCAAAAGGATCTTTATGTCTTTCTAAAACCACTATTCTAAAAAATGGTTGGTTTTTTTTACCTTTTCTGCTAAGTCGAATTCTAAGCATATTAAAATATTTTATTACTTAATTAATAATGTGACATAATTGTAACTGATATTACAATCTAGTCAAGCTTAAGATTATTTTTTAACTTTTTTTTCTTTATAAAGCTCAAGTAAATCTCCTTCTTTTGCCTCAACTCCTACTAAATTTATACCACATTCTTTACCAGCTTTAACTTCATTTGTATTTTGCTTATGAGTTTGAAGCTCTTGAATCCTACCTTCCCCTTTCAAACCTTTAATATCACCTTCTTTTTGTTTTTCTAAGGAAACAAACTTATCTTTATCCCAAACCCTAACCAAGGCATTGTCCTCTGCCTTACCATCTTTAACCCTACAACCAACAATCATACTATTGGTGTTATTTTTAAAAATTTTTAATACCTCTAAAACACCTAAGGGTACTTCTATAATTTCTTCGGGAGCTAATTTTTCTAACTCATCTTGAACATAATTTATTAAACGATATATTACTCCATCGGTTTTAATTATTATATCCTTATCCCGAGCTAATTTTTTAGCAGCTGAATTAACATCAACTCCAAAACCTAAAATCTTAGCCTGGACAGATGAGGCCAGCTCTACATCAGTTTCTGTTATGTTTCCAAGACCCTTTTTAACTATTCCTACATTCACTTCAGGTAAAGTCAAGGCCTTTAAAGAACTCACTAAGGCCTCTAGCGACCCTCTAACATCAGCTTTTAAAATCAAGTTAAGTGATTTTGAGTCTGTTTTTTGATTCATTCTAGAAACATCTGTTTCTTTAAATTCAGCTCCTTTTTTATAATTATTTTTTTCAATCTTTCTAATCTCCTTTTTAAAATTTTCTTTTTCTTCAAATACCTTTAAACTGCTTCCAACCCTAGGCACACTATTTAAGCCTATAATCTCAGCCGGCATACTGGGAAGAACTTTTTCTAGCCTTTTACCAGTAAAAGATATTAAAGATCTAATTTTACCAATGCTTTCCCCTAATATAATTCTATCTCCTTTTTTAAGAGTACCGTTGTACAAAACAAGGCTAGCCACTGGACCTAGGCCTTCATCTTTATGACTTTCAATAACAATACCCACTGGTTCACCCTTAGGATTAGACAAAAGATTATCTTCTTCTACCTCAGCTACTAAATTAATAGTATCTAATAAATCTTTAAGACCCTTTTTAGTTTTAGCAGAGACAGGAACACAAATAACCTCTCCGCCCCAACCTTCAGGCATTAAATTAACCTCAGAAAGTTGTTTTTTAATTTTTTCTATATCTGATTCTGGCTTATCAATTTTATTAATTGCCACAACAAAGGGAATATTCTCTTCTTGAATAATCTTAATAGACTCTAGAGTTTGAGGTTGAATTTTGTCATCAGCTGCAATAACTAACACCACAATATCTGCCACTTCACCACCAGTACTTCTCATAGATTGAAAAGCCTTATGTCCAGGAGTATCTATAAAGGTTATTAACTTATCTTGATGCTTAATTTGATAAGCACCAATGTGCTGAGTTATGCCTCCTTTTTCTCCTTCAACAATTTTAGTTTCCCTAATTGCATCCAAAATAGAACTCTTACCATGATCTACGTGGCCCAAAACCGTTACCACAGGTGGTCTTGATTTTAGATTTTTTTTATCCTCAGCTGATAAGACATTTTTAAGTCTTTTTTTAATATGATCTCTTTTAATGGTTTCTCCTTCTTCTCCCTTTTCAATATCAAAACCAAGGCTCTCCGATACAATAGCAGCAACTTCAAAATCTAAAGATTCGTTTATACTAGCTGACACTCCATTTTTCATAAGCTCACCTATCAACTTGGTAACAGGAATATCAAGCTTTTCAGCTAAGGCATAAACTTGAATACTAGAAGGAATTTGAATCTTTTTATCTTTTTTATCTTTTTTGTCCGGAGTTAATTCTTTTTTTTGTTGGTTCTTGCGCAACTTTCTTATAGCAGCTAACTGCTTTTGTCTTTTACGCCAGGCCTTTTTAACTTTTTCTGCCTGTTCGTCCGGTATTTGAATTGCTTTTTTCCCAATATGAAGACCTAATCTAGGAAGCTCTTTTTTAAGGTCCTCTGGTGTAGTTTTTAATTTTCTAGCAAGTTCAGTTATATTCATAAAAATTAATTTTCATTATTTTTTTTATTATCTTCTTGTTTTTCCCCAACCAGCCAAACTTCAGGCCAGGCCTTATAGTAACTTTTCCACCTTCTTTCTCTTTTTATACCATTAGCAAAAATAACAGTATTTGTAAACACAGCCTCGGCACCTTTGTGAGAAGATTCTAATTTTTTTCTTTCTCCTGGAGGCAATTGATTTGTTTCTACAATTTTGGGAGGTCCGGGCTCGGTAATATTAAAAACCTTAGGCTTACCGGTTGTAACTTTTCTTCCATCAGGAGTACCATATAATTTAAAAATCAAATTATTACCCTTTATTTCTGCTTGTAAAAGTAAATAGTGGTCCATATCATTTATAAAACGAAAGTCAGGTCTTGGAATATAAATTGTAGCATCCATCCCAACTGGTGGTTCGTAATAATGAACCCTATAAGAATGATTTTGCCTTTCAGTGATAGAAAGGCCAGCATGTAAAGCAACCCTAAAAGCAGTAGTGGCAATTTGACAAAGACCGCCACCATATTCTGGAATAGTTCTGTCTTCTTTTATAACAAGCTCTGGCAAAAATCCATGCTCTTTATCCACTGGGCCAAGTGCTTCCACAAGAGAAAATTCTTGATCCGGCTTTATTAAAAGTCCATGTAGTTTTTCCGCCCCAATTCTAATATTATGACGCCTGTTTTGGGGGCTGCCTGAAAAATCAGATTGTCCCTTAGCTATTAACTTCTCAATGCCTAAGCTATCTAAATCCTCAGGTAAAGCTGGGGGATCTACAGTTTCTACAAAAAATTCAGTTCTTTTTTTCTGTTTTAAAATATTTTCAAGTAATAAAGAAAAGGTTTTATCTACATTTACTAATTGTCCTTTTTTCTTTTTAAGAAACTCAACTACCTTTCCATCTTTTATTTCCAAACGTCCTTTTTGAGGAGGGATATTAATTATTTTAGATTTCTCTTTTAAATATTTTTTAACCTTTTCTTCCTTGAAAGATAAACCAGGGTTGGGTTGAGAATTAATATAAAGCCAATCTACTAGTTGAAGAGCTGAAATATCCCACTGGTCTTCTTTATAAAATATTTGATAGGGAGCATTTTTGACAATATCCTTTACTTGTTCAAGTAAAGAGTTCTTTTCTTTATCTGAAATATTAGGCTGCTTTTTTTTAAATTTTAATTCTTGCTTGGTGTTTTTTAAAAGCTTTAAGTCATTATAAAAACTTTTAATAGCCTTATCATAGTCCAATGAAAAGCCAGGCTTTGCTTGTGTTAAAACTATCTTCTTATTTTGCCATTTAAAACCAGGATTTATCGGTTCCTTTTCTATTAATTGAAATTTTCTTTGAAGAATCTTTTTTAGTTCATCTTGGTTTAACTCAACTATAAAATTAACATTTTTCTTTTTAAAATAAGACTCAAAAACTGCTTTTAATTTATCCAAGATAGAACCCTTTCTTCCAATTTGATAAGCTAAGTCAATTGTTTCCTTAACTTTAAAGTCAATTAAGGACCTGGAAAGATCTGGATCTTGTAAAGCTATTAAATGAGGATCTATTTCAACCTGCTTTTCTCCTTGAGGCGTTTTAGCATAAAAAATAAAATTATCTCTTTCAATTTTTTTAGCAAATATATTAAGCAAATCTTGGGCTTGATCCTTTTTTAAATATCCTATATTAAAAGTATTGCAACAATAAACTCTAGGCAAAATAGAGCCAGCCAATATTTTATTAAAAATTAAAAAATAACCAGCTATTAAAAATATTATAATTAATGTATAAATAACTATTCTTTTAACCACAAATAATAAAAAATTTCTTAAATGAATTATTTAACTTTGACGTGAGAATTTGATTCTTCGACTTTTGGTAAAACTATTTTTAAAATACCCTGTTTTAAGGAAGCATCAACTTCTTCTGGTTTTACTCTACATGGCAAAACTAAACGCCTTAGAAATTCCCCCCATCCACATTCCCTGTAATAATAATGATGCTTATGAGATTGATAATCCTGATCAAATCTTTCTCCCCTAATAATAATTAATTCTGGCTCAACAACAACATCAATATCTTTAGACTTGGCCCCTGGAACCTTTGCTTTTATTACTAAATTATTTTTTTCTGGATCTTCATATAAGTCAATATTAATCTGCCCTACTTCGGAAGCAGTCACTAAATCTTCTTTGTTTTCTTGTAAAACCTTTCCCTTGTTGTGAGATTTAGATTTAGCAACTTTTGTCTCCTCGTATACAACCTCTACCTCCTGAGTTTCTTTTGACAAAATATCATCTTTTAAGCCTAAAATTTTTGACCATGATAATTTCATATTTTAATAAGTTAATTATTATATAAATTAATAGCCCTTTGAACTCATTGTTGTAATGCTGGCACCTCCTAAAAATTCTTCATCAAAACCATAAAACTCAGATATCTCTTCTCCTTGAGCATTAAATAGTTTAACTTCGGATGACTTACCCTTTAAAGGTACTGTTGCTATTTCTACCCTGCCATTTTTATCAAAGTCCTCTACTGCAACATTGAGGCCATTATAAAAACTCCGATCATAAGCTAAAAACTGTAACCTTAAAAGAAGGTAAGAAGAGTCAAAAACTCTAACATAAGAAGATGCTCCAGAGCCTACACTTGCTATTACTTCGCTTATTCCATCTCCATCAGCATCACCACTAGCTACCTTAACTCCGCCTTTAAAGTTTTTATTAAAAGCAAAAAACTGAAATTGAACATTCCCATGTTTATCAAAAACCCGCACATGAGGTCCGCCAGAACTACCAGCCCCTGTAATAATTTCATCAATTCCATCTCCATCTATATCTCCGGCTGCAACATTTACCCCGCCTTTAAAATCTTTGGCATAAGCAAAAAAGCCATTTACAGAAAGCCCAACACTATCAAAAATTCTTACTTGTGGGCCACCGCTGGCTCCAGCACCTATCACAATATAATTACCTCCCGAAAGTACTTTTATTTGATCATAAGCATATTTAAGACTATTATAGGCGTTAATTCTCCCTGCGCCAAGCTCACCTTCAAACCCCTCATTAATCAAGTCAATATTATCAGATTGTTCTATTATTAGGTCGTAAACAGAAGTGTTTTCAAATAAAGGATTAACTGAATAAAGCAGACCAGCTAAACCTGAAACCAAGGGAGCACCAATTGAAGTTCCAGACCAAAAACCGCCATAATAATCTTGAAACTCTTCTTTTTTGGAATTTTGAGCTAAAACGCCATAAATATGACTACCAGGAGCAGAAACATCAACACAATTTTCCCCATAGTCAGAAAAGCTTGCCTTCTTATCTACGCTATCAACCGCTGCTACACCTATTATAAAATTATCATCCCCCTCATCTAAGCAAATTGGATAATTAGGCTGTTGGTCTAAATCAATGGGTTCACCACCCCTTTCATTACCAGCCGCCGCCACTATAACAACTCCTTTTTGCCAAGCCTGTTTTAAGGTTTTTTTTAAAAAATAACTTTTATCTGTACCAACAAAACTTAAATTAATCACTTTAGCCCCATTATCTACTGCATAATTTATGGCATTTATTACATCCTCAACACTGCCACTACCCTTGCTATTTAAAACCCTTAAAGGCATAATGGTATTTTTCCAGGCTAAACCGGCCACTCCCTCACCATTGTCTCCCTGGGCAGCAGCAATACCAGCCACTAACGTACCATGGTGAATTCCACTTGTAGTATATTCTTCATTAAACTTAGGATTAGGATCAGAAATATCATCAACAAAATCCCAACCATTAATATCGTCTATATAACCATTTTTATCATTATCTATACCATCTCCTTTTATCTCATCCTTATTAACCCAAATATTATTTCTTAAATCAGGATGATCAATATCAACCCCGGTATCTAAAATAGCAATTATAACATCTTCGTCTCCGCCTTTAGTAAAATCCCAGGCTTGAGGGGCTTTTATTTTATCTAAATACCATTGTTTGTCATAAAATGGGTCAGATGGTAAAAAAGATGCCTCAACTTTAAAATTAGGTTCAGCCCACTCAACAGTAGAAATTTCTAAAACCTGTTTCTGCCAATCTATAACATTGTAATTGAAAATATTATCTAATTTATAAATTTTTTCTTCTGATTTAAGTTTTACTAAAAGTTCACTTGAATTATTTATTTTTTTTTGTGATAAACCAATACTTGGCCTTAAAAACATAAGGCCTAATAAGAACAATAATAAAAAAAATTTACTAAGATATTTTTGGTTTATCATAAATAGCTTTAATATAAAAGCGAAAATAAAGGTCTAAAAATACCCTTATAATTTCTGGAAAAATTTAAATCAACCTCATTAATAAACCCTTTTCCCTTATTCACTCATTACATTAAATGAAGTTAATTGATCGTTTTTTTCCTTAAATCTCATTAGCTTTACTCCTTGAGTAGAACGTCCAATAGTAGAAACACTTTTTAAAGAAACCCTAATAATTTGGCCTTTTCTAGAAACCAATAATAAATCACCCTTATTATCTTCAATTATTCTTGCCCCAACCAAATCTCCTGTTTTCTTAGTAACGTCAGAGGCCTTAATACCAACTCCAGCTCTAGATTGAACACGATATTTATTAATTTGAGTCATTTTACCGTAACCATTTTCACTAACAACTAAAAGCTTGAAATTTTCTCCCTTATCACTTGGAATAATATCCATGCTTATAATAACCCCGGATTTTAATTTCATACCTTTAACACCTTGGGCACTTCTACCCATTGATCTTAGCTCAGTCTCTTTAAAGCGTATAGCTTTACCTTTATTTGATACTAAAATTACTTCATCTTTGCCACTAGTTGGTTTAACCCATCCTAATTTATCTTTCTTTTTAAGGCTAATAGCAATAAGACCAGCTCTTCTTACCTTTTTAAAGTCCTTAACAGGAACTTTTTTTATTTTTCCAAACTTAGTTGCCATTACAAGATAATTATACTTTTCCAAGTCTGTAACAGGTAATATAGCTGAAATTTTTTCATCTGGTTCTATTTCTAAAAAATTTACCAAGGCTTTCCCTCGGGCTATTCTTGTAGATTGAGGCAATTCATAAGTTTTTAATTGAAATACTCGTCCTTGAGAGGTAAAAAATAATAATCTGGTATGAGTAGTAGTAGAAAGGATATGGCTAATTTGATCTTCATCTTTTAAATGTATGGCCTTAATCCCTTTCCCACCCCTAGCTTGAGAGCGAAAATTTTGAGGTGAAACTCTTTTTATATAGCCTGTTTTTGTATGTATAACTATGGTTGGGTTATCAGGAATTAAATCTTCTTGATTAAATCTCTGAATACCAGATTGGACTACTTGAGTTCTTCTTTTAATACTATACTCTTCTTTTAAATAATTCGTTTGTTCTTTAATAATGTCTAATATTCTCTCAGGCTTATCTAAAATGTCTTGAAGGTCTTTAGATATTTTTTGCTTTTCAGCTAATTCATCCCTAATTTTTTTCTGTTCTAAGTTAGCTAATCTATGAAGTCTAATATTTAAAATCGCTTTTGCTTGAGTTTCACTTAAATTATATGCTTTTATAAGTTTTTTTTCAGCACTGGCTTTATCTTCAGAATTTTTTATAAGTTTAATTATGTCATCAATGTAATCAATAGCTATAACCAAACCTTTTAAAATATGTATTCTTTGTTTGGTTTTTAAAAGATTATATTCTGTTTTACGTCTTATTACATTTTTCCTATGTTTAATATATTCTTCTACTAACTCCTTTAAGGTAAATACTTTGGGTTGGATTCCATCTTTAAGAGCCACAATGTTAACATGAAAAGTTTTTTGAAGATTAGTAGCTTTAAATAAATTATTTAAAACCTTTTGAGGAAAAGCTTGTTTTTTTAAATCAAAAACTACACGCACCCCTTGCTTGTCTGACTCATCTCTAACATCTTTAATATCCTCAAACCTTTTATCTTTATCTTTTATTAATTTAGCTATCTTAGTCAAAAGTTTTGCTTTATTTGTCATATAGGGAAGTTCGTTTACCACTATTCTGTGTTTATCCTTTTCCTTTTCTACTATTTCTGTTTTTGCTCTTACAACAATAGGACCCTTGCCAGAAGCATAGGTCTCTTTCATTTTGTCTATATTAAATATAATACCGCCAGTTGGAAAATCAGGGCCTTGAAAAACTTCAAACAAATCATTAATATCTGCCTCTGGTTTATTAATCAAAAGCAAAATTAAATCACAAATTTCTCCTAAATTATGAGAAAGTATTTTAGTTGCCATTCCAACTGCAATTCCTGTTGAACCATTTACCAAAAGAGAGGGTAAAAGTCCTGGTAAAACTTTGGGTTCTTCAATAGTACCATCATAGTTGGAAGAAAAATCTACAGTTTCTTCTTCAATGTCTTTTAACATTTCTCCGGCAATCTTAGTTAACTTAGCTTCAGTATAACGATAAGCAGCAGCACTATCACCATCAATTGAGCCAAAATTACCTTGGCCCTTGATCATGGGATAACGAAGAGAAAAATCCTGAGCCATTCTTACCAAAGAGTCATAAACTGAAGCATCTCCATGAGGGTGAAATTTTCCCAAAGTTTCACCAACTATGGCAGCAGACTTTCTATAACCCTTATCATGAGTTAACCCCATTTTATGCATAGCATAAAGAATACGACGATGAACCGGTTTTAATCCATCCCTAACATCAGGTAAGGCACGAGAAACTATAACACTCATAGCATAATCTATATAAGAACTCTCCACCTCTTCTTTTAAAGAAACTGGTTTTTCATTGGCTATATTTTGCTTTTTAATTATTTTCTTGGATTCTTTGTTTGACATATTCACGTAAAATTTTGTTTTTAAATTGATTAATATCTACACTATTATTTTCTTTTGATTCTATTAATTCTTTTAATTCTATTCCTTTATATAATTCATTTGTTTTTTCATATATATTTTTTATATTAGAAAAAAATTCATCTTTATTTTTTGTTTTATCTAAATTTATTTTAAGTTGAAAATACCATAATACAATTAAACCTATAATCATTATTACAAACCCAAAATAGATTATTATTTTTTTACCCTTTTCAGACATACTAACTTTCTAGAACTATAATTTTACTTTCTTCAGAGGAAAGGTCTGAAGACTTAATAGAGAATGTATTAGTTTTTTCTTGTTTTTTAATTCCAGATTGTTTTAAAAATTTATCTACTCCGCTTAAATCTTTTTCAACCCCTGGTATTTTATAACAAGTGGGTAAGACAAAAGAGGGTTCAAAAAGACTTATAATATCTCTAGCTTGTTCTGGTTCTAAAACAAAATTACCGCCTACTGGAACAAATAAAACATCTATACCATCTACGCCTTCTACTTCTTTTTCTGTTAATTCTTTGTTTAATTCACCTAAAATTCCATATCTCACCCCCTTTATTTCAATATTAAAAACAGTTAAAGATTCTGAGTTGGAACAATTTATTCCATAAACCATTATATCTTTAACAGTATACTCTCCAGGACTATCTATAATAAAAGAATCCTTTTTTGACTTTTTATCTAAATTTTTAACTCTCTCTTTTTTAGTAAAAAGCATAATGTCAGCATTAAATTTAGGCCCTCTTAGGCCTAACTCTTTTGCGGAAAAAGGATCAACTAAAATTGTTTTTTGGTTAGTTTTAATCTTCAAACTAGACCCACCATACCATTTAACTTGCATAATTATAATTTAATTTTATATTAATTATTACTTTATATTAATCTATCTTTTCCAACTATGATTGATATATCTTGATTTGACACATTTACAGTAGCTGGAGCTTGTATTTTATCTTTACCTTTATCAATATTAATATCAACGCTATATTTTGATTTTTTGGGTTTAATTTCTAATTTTTCAACAAAAAATAAACTATCAAGCTCTTGCTTTCTTTTGAAAAATAAGAATTTTTTTCCTGGTCTGCCCATTAATATTTCCAAATAATCATCTTTAGGGTTGCTAGCAATTCTTTTAAAATCTTCACTTTCATCTGCTTTATTAAACCTTAATAAATCCAAATTAACGATTTTTATCTTTTTCGTTTTTTGGGGAATTATTTGATATTTTTGATCTGCTTTTAAAATAGTCTTACTAGCATTAAAAGAAATTGAAGAAAAAAACTTTTTCCCATTAACTTCACCAAATTTTAATTTTTCAACTCTTCTAGCAGAAACTATATCACAGGCATATTCATTAACAGGAATACCTAAAATTTTTGCCATTTCTGAATCTTTTTTAACTGGTATAAAACCCAAAACACTATCTGTCCCAGCCATTGCTGTGGCAGCTTTACAAAAAGTTTGATCATTACCTATAACAACAATAGTTGGAGATTCATTTTTAGACAAACTTCTAACTATCTCCTGAACACTTTTAAGTGCAGTTAAGCGTCTTTTAGAGCCAGAAATATCTAAGGTAGCCAACCGAGTTTCAATCTTAGAAATAGTTCGCTTATATTTTTTTTCTTGTAAAAAAGAATCGTAAATATAAAAATACATAAACGTTTTTAATTCAACGCCTTACTAATTTTTTAATAAAATAAACTTATTCTTCTGTTTCTACTTCTGGTTCAGGTGTAGCATTTTTCTCGCCACCAACTTTACAATTTCCTTGAAGAATAGCGCCTTCTTCAATAGAAAGTACTTGACAGTTAATATCTCCTGTTACCTTGGCACTATTAGCAAGTTGAATTTTTTGATTAACCTCTAGATTACCATCTACCTTTCCAGCAATACTAGCATTTTTAGCCTTAATGTCTGCGTCAACACTACCGCCTTCCTTAATACTAACATCACTTTCTGTTTTTAATGAACCTAAAAGTTGACCTTTTACAATAACATTGCCAAAAGCAGTAAAAGTTCCATCTACTTTTACTCCAGCACCAATAATAGTTTCAGCGTCTTCTGGTTTAATTTTTTGATTTTTTCCTAACATAAATAATTCTTATTAATGATTAATTTTTAATTTAAAAACCTTATTTTGATTATAACAAATTAATAGAAAATCAGCAAGACAAAATTGACATTTTTGCTAAAGAAAACTACAATAAAAACATGGATAACAAAAACAAATTAAAATTAAATCATCTATCTGGCGATATTAAGAAATTAGTTATAAACAGCCTAATTATATTAGGCTTAATTATTGCTTTGGCAATAATTGATAAAGAAACTAATTTCTTGTTAAAAGCAAGTCAATATTTTATAAAAAACTTTGTTGGCTAATCTAAGCTCTCGTAGCTCAATGGATAGAGCACAGGTTTCCTAAACCTGGTATGCAGGTTCGACTCCTGCCGGGGGCATTCTTTGATAAGGGGCCTGTAGTTCACCTGGCAGAACATTGCTCTCGCACAGCAAAGGTAGGCGGTTCAAGTCCGCCCAGGTCCATTAAATATTTTATGAATATGATTAAAAAAATACTTAATATTTTAATTCAGTTTATTATTTGGTATTTTTTTATTTATCTCTGGCTTTATACCATTAAAAATCCTGTTAATTTATGGCTTAATAGTTTTTTAATTTTAATTATAGCTAGCATAGGCTTTTTTATACTTTTTTCTAAAAAATAAAAATTTGACCCATTATAAAGGTCAAATCCTACAAACAACAATAGTAATATTGTTGTTTTTTATGATCTATAAAAACGTTTTCCACAAGTTATTCATACCTTAAAGCCTCAATTGGACTTTTAAGTGAAGCTTTTTTAGCAGGATAAATCCCAAATACTAAGCCAACAAAGCCAGCTACCCCAATTCCTAAAAATATTGCTGGTAAAGAAATACCAAATTGCCAACTAGATATAAATTGTGCCTTTAAAATCAAAGAAGCTAAATAAGAAAGCCCAATCCCAAATAAAACTCCAAAAAAACCTCCAATTAAAGTAAGAATTACTGATTCAAATAAAAAATGTAATAATATATCTTTTTTCTTTGCTCCCAATGCTTTTCTTAAACCTATTTCTCTAGTTTTTTCTGTTACAGAAACAAGCATTATATTCATAATTCCTATTCCTCCTACAAGTAAAGATACAGCAGCAATTGAGGTTAAGAGTACTTTTAAAACCGTTGTTATTAAGCCAATTCTTTCAATCATATCAGCGGAAGTAGTAACATAAAAATCATCATTATCAGGATCTTCAATGTCATGTAAATTTCTCAATGTTCTTTCAATATCTTTTACCATCCCAGGTACTACTTGTTCATTTTTAGCTAAAATATTAATTTCTTGATAATGACTTTGTCCTAAAAGATACTTTTGAGCCGTGCTATAGGGAACAACAGCAAACTTGCTAATGTCCATAAAAGAACTTACTTTACCTTTATCTGGTAAAACTCCTACCACTCTAAAATATTTATTTTTAATTTTTACTTTTTTGCCAAGAGCCTCTGACATACCAAAAAGCTCTTCTTTTACTTTATGTCCAATTACTACTACTGGTTTATAGGCTTCTATGTCACTTTCAGTAAAATAGTTTCCCTTTTCTGGATATATATCATAAATCTTCCCAATCCAATCAGCACTCCAACCATAAATAGTGGGTTTATACGACTCTCCTTGATAAGAAACATTACCTGAAACTACTACAGCAGGAGTAATGTCTTTTAAATTAGGAACGTTACTTTCTTTTTTTAAAGCTCTTAATTCTCTTGCTCCTAAGGAGTCAGAAAGCAAAGTACCTGCCATGCCTTGAGGTCCATCAGGTTGTTTTCCCGGATTTATAGTAACAAAATTACCTCCCAAGGCTTCGATTTCACTTATAATAAGGGTTTCTGCTGCTTGACCAATTGACATAACTAAAATTACAGAAGTAATGCCTATAACAATACCAAAAATAGTTAAAAAGGAACGAGACTTATTCGTTTTCAAACCCAACAAAACACTTTTTATAGTATGCTTTATACTCATAATTATTTATGTAAACCATCTTTGGCAAAACGTCTTGTAGAAATTTTATTATCTTTTATTATTTTACCATCTTTTAAATTAATAACTCTTTTGGCCATTTCAGCAGTATATTTTTCATGAGTGACCATAATTACAGTATGACCCTTATCATTTAAATCTTGAATTATTTCCATGACTATTTGACCTGATTTTGAATCCAAATTACCAGTTGGCTCATCAGCAAAAATGATATTAGGTTCATTCACTAAAGCACGAGCAATAGCTACACGTTGTTTTTCTCCCCCAGAAAGCTCTGACCTATCATGATCTATTCGATCAATTAAACCAACATCTTTAATAGCTTTTTTAGCTTTTTCATTCCATAAAGACTCTTTTATACTTGAATAATATAAAGGTAATTTCACATTGTCTAAAACATTCATTCTGGGTAATAAATTAAAAGTCTGAAAAATAAAACCCATGTCATTATTCCTTATTAAAGCCATTTCATCGTCGCTGTATTGATTCATAGACTTATCATTAAAAAGATACTCTCCATTTGTTGGTCTATCTAAAAATCCTAAAACATGTAAAAGAGTTGACTTACCAGAACCAGAAGACCCCATAATAGCAACAAATTCTCCTTTTTTAATAGAAAAAGAAACATCACGTAAAGCATAAACTTTTGCCCGGCCATATCCATAAACTTTTTCAATGTTTTTAATTTTTAAAAAAGACATAATAATTTAATAATTAACCACTAATTCATCTCCTGCTTTTAAGCCCTCTATAATCTCTACCTCACCTATAGCACCTTTAATACCAACCTTAACTTTAACTTTTTGAATAGATTGATTTCCCTGATTATCAAGAACAAGCTTTTTAACAAATGTATTATTATCTTCTCTAATAATTAATCTACCAGGAACTACTAAGACATCTTTTTTTTCTTTAGTAATAATATCAACATCTGCAGTCATACCTGATTTAATCTTCTTGTTTTCTTTAACAAAATAAAGTTTTGTTTCATAGGTTGTTAAGCCATCTATAATTGTCTCTGCCGGAGCTATTTCAACAACTTTTGCTATAAATGTTTGATCTTTAAAAGCATCTAAATTAACTTCTGCCCTGTCTCCTATATTAACTTTTGAAATATCCATTTCTGGTACATTAGCTTCAATCTCATATTGACCTTCAGAATTAACTAAAGCTACCACTTGATTTGTAGAAACTACCTCTCCTTTATCAACCCCCTTATTAACTAAAATTCCAGCAATTGGAGAAATCAATTTAGTTTCTTTAATAGAGGTTAAAACAGATTGGATCTCGGCTTGTATTTGTCTAATTTTAGCTTTTTGTGATTTAATATTTAATCTTGCTTGTTCAATATTTGTTTTTTGAATTTTAATTTGTTCTTCAGTTGCACTAGATTTAATAAGACTTAAATTATCTTTAGCTAATTCAAGATTTTCTTTTGCTTCTAAAACTTTATTTTCTGCAGCTTCAATATTATTTTCATTAACTACTTTTTGGGAAGAAATTAATTGTTGTTGTGTTTCAATATTAGATATTACAGTATTAATATTGGTCCTGGCAGCATTAATATTACTTTTATAGGTTGTTACTGTAGTATCAGATAAACCAATAGAGCTATTTAAGGCATCTCTTAAGCGGTTTAAAAAACTTCTTATCTTCATAAGTTTTACCTTAGTAGATTCTAAAATTTCTTCTTTATTTGAAATCAAAGTATTTTTACTATTATCCCCTAATTCATTAATAATTTTTGTAATTTGAGGTCTTTCTGATTCAACATCTATTTTTGCTTGTGAATTGCCTGTAATAAAAGTAATTTCCGCTTTTTCAGAATTATCATTCTTAAACATTGCATCAAGATAATAATTTATAGCATCATCTGACTTTAAATAAGCGTTGTTTAATATATCATCAATGTCATCATATAGATTTTTAATATCAATCTCTGCCTTATTTTTAACTTGTTTAAGATTAGATTGGGCTGTATTTAAACTAGATTTTGCCTGCTCTACCTTAGACTCATATACTCTTATTTCCTCAGGCTTAGAGCCTTTTTTTAACTCTGTTAATTTAATCTTGGCACTTTCAAGGTCAGACTCATACTTTTCTAAATTGGCTCTTGCGCTTTCTAAGGATGCTCTTTTTTGAGCAAGGCTGGCATTTAATTGTTCATTATTTAATTCCATTATTACATCATCTTTTTCAATTTTTTCGCCAACCTCAAAATTTATCCTATCTACCCTGCCTGAAGTTTGAAAGGCAAGATTAATACTTTCTTTGGGCTTAACCTGTGATACAACATTGACCCTTTGAATTAAATCTTTTTTCTCTACAATATGAGTTTCTTTACCAATGTTTGATGCTTTATTTTTATAAAAGTAAAAAATACTAGTTATAATAGCTAATACTATAAATAGTATAATATATATTTTTATCTTTTTTTTCATAAAATATTATAATTATTTTTTTATCATATAAAACCTTAGCCTAAAGTTTAGCATATTTAAAAATAAAAATCAAGGTATAAATTTTATTTTTTAAATTTAAAAAATAAATATATATATTAATATTAAGTTTCTAAAATAGGATAATAGGTTAAATTAAAATTTATACTTATAATATAAACTAATTTTAAATAAGATTATAATAGCACTTATTGACACTTATTGAAACTTATTAATAAAATAGTAACTTAAAGGTTCATAGGAATTCACTGGTTAGATAAAAAATAATATATAGCTTTATTAAGCTATATATTTAGACAATGTTTCACGTGAAACATTTTATCCTAATTAAATTAACTAATCTAATTAATATTAGTTATAAATTTAGTTTTTAAAGTAAAAATACTTTATCTAAGATCTAAAATCGCAAATTGTTTCACGTGAAACAATTTAATACTATTTTAAGCTATTATATACATTTAGGGTTTTTTTAGCACATTTTTCCCAAGAATACTTATTAACCTGATTTTTTCCTTTATTTCTTAAAAATTCACGTTTTTCTTTATCTTTTATTAAAATTAAAATCTTTTTAACCATATCATTAATATCTTTTGGGTTAAAATAAACTGCTGCTTTACCATAAATTTCTGGTAAAGAGGCAGAATTAGAAGAAGCAACAGGTAAACCATTTTTCATAGCCTCTAAGCCAGGTAAACCAAACCCTTCGGCTAAAGACGGAAAAACATAAATACAAGCATTTTTATATAAATAATCTAAATCTTTATCAGAAACCCTTCCTAAAAAGTAAATATTATTAATATTTTCATTTTTAACAAAAGTTTGAAGTTTTTTATAAAAATTATCCAAGTTACCAACAAAAACTAAATTAATATTAGTAATATTATCTTGAATTAATCTAAATGCTAAAATCAAACGCTTAAGATTCTTATGAGGGAATGCATTGCCAACATATAATAAATATGGTTTTTTATTTTGAAGCTTCATATATAACAATAATTTTATTTGGATCAATATTATACTTATTTATAATCTTATTTTTAGAATAATTAGATACAGTAATAATCTTATTTGAAAATTTTATAGCTAAATTTATAATGAATTTATAAATAAGCTTTTTAATAAAAAATATAATTACAGGTAAATTTGAAGAGTTTTTCTTAGATTCATGAATAATAAGGTCATGTATAGTTACAATAAATTTTTTAAAATATAAAATAGGAATATTAAAATTTAAAAAATGTACTAAATCTAGCTGGTATTTATATAGCAAAAAAGGGAAAATTAACTGTTCTTTTAATGAATATATCTTATAATTAGCTAGAACTTTATGAAAATTATTATTTTTAAATTTAATTTTCTTAAATTGTTTTTTTTGTAAAAAAATATAATATTCATTTTTATTATCAATTTTTTGAAGATGTGTTATTAATTTTTGAGTATATCTGCCAATACCCTTATATTCAGGGCCAAAAAACCTTGCATCAATGCCTATTTTCATATAAATATATTATTTTTAAACTATTAGTTGATTGTTTCACGTGAAACAATTGCTTAAAATATATCTTAATAAAGGTATATTTTTATTTTACCACCTTATTAAGCCTTACTTATTACACATTAAACCTATAAGAAGTTTAATGTTTCACGTGAAACATTGTCTATTTTTAAACCTTAAATAAAACAAATTTATTATTTATTATAAGAAAAAATTAATATTTCACGCAAAACTCGTTGCCCAGGCCTATAATACATTAAAGTATTACGTTTACTTAAATAATTTTTATAAGGGCCTTTAAAATTAGCGAGATTAATATCTTGTTGCCAGCCCATTTTTTTTAATGTATTTAAAATAGGTAAAAAGTGTTTTTTATTATCTTTTTTAAATACAGGGAATATCATAACTATTCTAGCCTTATTTTTTATTATTTTTTTAAACTCTGCAAAAGCATCAATATAAAGTTGTGATATTTTTTTAATTTGAAAGTTAATATCTTTAATTTTTAAAGGCCCTAAAAAAGGTTCAGTTACTATTAAATTAAATTTTTTATTCATTTTTTGAGATATATTTCTAACGTCAGATCTTAATATTTTGCCTTTGTTAAGCTTAATTTGTCTATTTTCCATTACCCAGTTTAAATTTGTTTTAGTATTTAAAATAGCTTGATCATCTTTATCAGAACCATAAATATTTCTTAAACCTAAGAGTAATGCGGTTATTAAAATCGTTCCTGAACCACAAAAGGGATCTATTAAATTAAGATTCTTAAAATTATTTTTACCGTTTAAGCCAAAATTTATCATTATTTTTGCTAATTTTAAAGGCAACATTCCTTTTTTAATAGTTCTTTTAGGCTTAGAATAATCATAAAAACTATATTTTTCAAAATCTTGACAAGATATAGTATAGCCAAGTAATAATTTATCTTTATAATTTTCAACTACAATATCTGCTCCGCGAGATAATAAATCATTCTTTTTTAAGATCACAGAAGATAGATGAGATTTTTTAGAAGTAATCCATCTACAAGAAATATTTTTTGATTTTATATCTTTTTTAATTTTAAGGGCTATATTTTTAATAAGCCCTTTTAATTTTTTAGTTTCTCCATATAAACTAAAACCAAAGATAACCCTATCTCCATCTAAAGTTAATAAGTTAATAATTTCAGATCTAAAAGAATCTTTTTTTAAATCTTTTATAGAATATTTTCCTAATACTTTTCCTATTTTAACAGTACCACCCAATCTCTTTTGTAATTCCTTTACATTAAAACCAGATAAAGAATCTGTTAATAAAACCTTTTCCGAGACTTTTTCAAATCTTGAATCTTTTAAGATTTCCTTTATTTCAATAAAAGATAACAAGGGAGTTTTGCCAAGTATAAAAAAATATTTCATATTATTATTATATCAGATAATTTATTAATTATAAATCTTGCCTTAAAAATACATTTATGTTATTATACTATAAAAGTAATTAAATTAATACAAATTAATAAATAAAAAATATGCAATTATACGACTTACTCTATATCATTCCTGCTCCTAACACGGAAAAGGATGTAGAAAAAATTGTTAAAACAATTCAAAAAAACATTAAAGAACTTAAAGGAGAAATAATAAAAGAGGACAATTTAGGTAATAAAAAATTAGCCTATCCTATTGAAAAAAAAGAAAAAGGCTTTTATATTTCCCTTAAATTTAAATTAGATCCTAATCAATTAAAAACTTTAGACGAAGAATTATCTTCATCTAATAATGTTTTAAGACACATGATTGTAAAATTTTCTGATAAGCCTAAAAAAAAGAAAAAAAGAAAGCCTAAAAAAGAAATAAAAGAAGAGGAAAAAGATAAACCTAAAGAAGAGGATGGTGATGAAATAAAAAATATCAATGACAAAATTAATGATATTTTAAATAAATAATCAAAAAAAAATATGAATGTTAACAAAGCTATCATTTTAGGTAATGTTACAGCTGACCCTAAAATTAAAACTACTCCTAAAGGTCAAAATGTAGCTTCCTTTGGTTTAGCTACTAATCAATACTGGACAGATAAA
>Ga0102926_1000386_pt1 | contig 25163 bp, 21 predicted proteins | sample SalPonR1_A_D2_MG_FD_78173 | JGI IMG/M metagenome (GOLD analysis project Ga0102926, IMG submission 78173) | Salt pond soil microbial communities from South San Francisco under conditions of wetland restoration - Salt Pond MetaG R1_A_D2_MG | ecosystem: Environmental > Aquatic > Marine > Intertidal...
AATGCCGTCTCTCGCTGGCTATCCCGAAAACAGAAAACTACCAGTCAATAAACTACTTCCAGCATAAAAAAATTGCCACCTCCTATCCTTCCATTCTAAAAACCTTTCTCAAGGAAAACAATATAAATGCCGAAATACACCAAATCAGTGGTTCTGTAGAAATATCACCAAGTATCGGTTTGGCCGATGCCATTTTCGATATTGTGAGCTCTGGCAGTACCTTAATCAGTAATGGTTTAAAAGAAGTGGAGAAAGTAATAAATTCGGAAGCAGTAATTATTGGAAACAAAAATTTAGAAAGCCAAAAAGCTAAAATTTTGGAAGATTTGCTGTTTCGTATACGAGCCATCCAAACGGCCAATTCTAATAAATACATTTTACTAAATGCACCGAAAAATAAATTAAATGAAATCATTGAAGTTATTCCGGGAATGAAAAGCCCTACCATCATGCCTTTGGCCGAAGATGACTGGTATTCACTGCACTCTGTTGTTAACGAAGATAAATTCTGGGAGATCATCGATAAACTAAAGAATGCAGGTGCGCAAGGAATCTTAGTTGTACCCATAGAAAAAATGATTCTTTAAAAACAGGACAACCATGAAAATAGTTGAATATCCAAATCAAAAAGAGTTACAAGAAGTACTTAAACGCCCGGTTTTTGAGGTCACCCAACTGGAAAAAACAGTTCAGGAAATCATCAAAAGTGTTAAGACAAAGGGCGATCAGGCATTAAAAGAACTGAGCCGACAGTTTGACAAGGTTGAGGTTAAAAATCTAAAAGTTACCTCAGAACCTATTGACTATGTTGAACAACTCATTCCAAATGAATTAAAAAGAGCGATGCAGCTTGCGGCAGAAAATATTGCAAAATTTCACAAAGCACAAATTCCGGCCGAGATTTCTATGGAAACGACACAGGGAATAACCTGCTGGCAAAAGCCTGTCCCTGTCGAAAAAGCAGGTCTGTACATTCCGGGAGGTTCAGCTCCGTTAATTTCTACCGTGTTAATGTTAGCTATTCCCGCTCGATTAGCTGGATGTAAGGATATTATACTCTGCACACCACCTAATGAAGATGGAAGTGTCAACCCTGCTGTACTTTATGCCGCAAAGATTTCGGGTGTCACCGATATTTTTATTTGCGGTGGAGCACAAGCTATAGCTGCAATGGCTTATGGAACAGAATCTATTCCTAAAACCGACAAAATATTTGGACCCGGAAACCAGTATGTCACTATGGCAAAGCAAATCATTGCCTCGCAGGGTATAGCTATCGATATGCCTGCAGGTCCATCGGAGGTAATGGTTTTAGCCGATGAAACAGCCAATCCTGAATTTATAGCTTCCGATTTGCTATCACAAGCTGAACACGGCCCTGACAGCCAGGTTATGTTAGTTACCAACAGCAATAACTTAGCAATTCAGACTTTAAGCTGTTTAAAAAAACAATTGGAAAGTTTACCTAGAAAGGATATTGCGATGCAATCGCTAAAATCGGGAACCATTTTACTTGTAAAAAACAAGCAGGAAATGATTGAGATAAGTAATCAGTATGCCCCGGAGCACCTGATTATTTCGACAAACAATACCGATGAGCTGGCACAGCAAATTACACAGGCCGGCTCTGTTTTTCTGGGAAATTATACCCCCGAAAGTTTGGGCGACTATGCCTCAGGCACGAATCATACGCTGCCAACCAATGGGTTTGCCAGAAGTTACAGTGGATTAAATATGGATGCATTTTTTAAGAAGATAACGTTTCAGAAAGCAACAAAAGAAGGATTGGAGCTCATAGGTCCTATTGTGGAAAAAATAGCCGATACAGAACAGTTGCAGGCCCACAAAAATGCTGTGAGCATCAGACTTAAAAACAATCAATGATGAAGACAAAAACTGATTTTGATGTGCTAAAAATAGTTAGGCCAAATATCTTAAAATTGAAGCCTTACCAATCGGCACGTGAACAAATAAACGATGAAGATGCTATTTTACTTGATGCCAATGAGAATCCTTTTTCCTCAGGTTATAACCGTTACCCGGATCCACTGCAACGGGAGCTAAAAATGGCTATCGGAAAATGGAAAAACCTGTCCCCTGATAACCTGTTTTTGGGTAATGGCAGTGATGAAATTATCGATTTACTAATTCGTGCATTTTGTATTCCCGGTAAAGATTCTGTTATTATCAATGTTCCAACATATGGCATGTACGAAGTGTGTGCGAAAATTAATGATGTGAATGTTATTCGCGTTGCTTTGGATAACAATTTCCAGATTGTTCCGGAAGAATTGCTTGCCGCTGCTGCCAACTCAAAAATAGTATTTATCTGCTCACCCAATAACCCAACAGGCAACCTTATCCGAAAGGACTTAATGCTGGAAGTTCTTGAAAAATTTAAAGGTATTGTGGTAGTTGATGAAGCCTATATTGATTTTGCCGATGAACCGGGAGCGATTGCAGAGCTTCAAAGATATCCAAACCTGGTGATTCTGCAAACCTTTTCGAAAGCACGTGCAATGGCAGGTATCCGGATAGGTATGGGTTTTATGAATACGGAAATCATCCAAATTTTAAATAAAATAAAATATCCCTATAACATCAGCAAACCAAATCAGGAAGCTGCACTAAAAGCCTTGAAAAATAATTCTTTCCCATCAGGGATAAAAGCAGTTAAAGAACAAAAGGAATGGCTGGTTTCTGAACTACAAAAGCTTAATACCGTAAATAAAGTATACCCTTCTGATGCAAACTTTCTACTGGTAAAGTTTCAAAATCATCAGGATATATTTAAGTACTTAAAAAGAAAAGGCATCGTCGTACGCGACCGATCGAAGGAACCTGACTGCGAACGTTGTTTACGCATTACCATTGGTAAACCTTATGAAAACAGGATACTTATGACCTGTTTGAAACATTTTGAACAAATAAAAAATATAAAATGATGAAAAAAATATTGTTTTTAGATCGTGATGGAACCATCATTAAAGAGCCCGAAGACGAGCAGATAGACAGTCTGGAAAAACTGGAGTTTATTCCGGGCGTATTTCGGGTTTTGTATCAACTCATCAACCAATTCGATTATGAACTGATTATGGTTTCGAATCAGGACGGGTTGGGCACCAGAAAATACCCTGTAAAATCATTTAAAATAGTACAGGAAAAAATTTTAAAAACATTTGCAGGTGAAGGAATTCACTTTAAGGATATTCTGATTGATTGCTCATTTCCGGAAGAAAAAAAGCCAACCCGTAAACCGGGGAAAGGATTAGTGGATAAATATCTGAATGAGATGTTAGACTTTGAAAAGTCATTTGTTATAGGTGACCGCTTAACAGATTTACAGTTAGCACAGAATATGAATGTAAATGGAATTTTATTGGGTGATATTCATGATGTTCATATGGCCAACGATAAAGCGCTATTTCATGGTAGTAATTGGGATGAAATATTAGAAATCATTAAAAGAAACTATCGAACCGCTAATGTTGTAAGAAACACTGAAGAAACTCAAATAGCCGTTCAGTTATCATTGAATGGGGAAGGAAAAACCGATGTTTTTACCGGTTTAAAATTCTTTGACCATATGCTGGAGCAGCTTGGAAAGCACTCGGGTGTAGATCTTTCGGTAAAAGTAGATGGGGATTTGGATATTGACGAACACCATACCATCGAAGATACAGCTATAGCTCTGGGCAAAGCTTTCCGCAAAGCTCTGGGAAACAAAAAAGGGATAGAACGCTACGGTTTTGTCTTACCCATGGATGATTCTCTGGCCCAGGTGTCAATTGATTTAGGAGGAAGACCATGGTTCGTTTGGGATGTAAATTTTAAACGCGAAAAAATTGGTGACATGCCTACGGAAATGTTTTATCACTTTTTTAAATCATTTTCTGATGCAGCCCAATGCAACCTGAACGTAAAAGTTGAAGGAAACAACGAACACCATAAAATTGAGTGCATTTTTAAAGCATTGGGAAGAAGTATTAAAATGGCAGTAAAACAAGAACAATATACTTATGCCATTCCATCAACAAAAGGGGTTTTATAATTTGAAACTTGAGATTAATATGAAAATAGCAATTATAAAATACAATGCAGGGAATATTCAGAGTGTGGCTTTTGCGCTGGAAAGGCTGGGGATAAAACCCGTTGTTACCGATGATCCTGAAATCATTCAGAAAGCAGACAAAGTAATATTTCCCGGAGTAGGCGAAGCTTCCTCAACAATGAACTACTTACATCAGTCGAAACTCGATATACTGATTCCAAATTTAAAACAACCGGTACTGGGAATCTGTTTGGGCATGCAGTTAATGTGTAACTTTTCTATGGAAGGTAACACCCGCTGTTTGGGGATATTTGATGAAAGAGTGAAAAAATTTCTACCGAAAAACAAAGTACCCCATATGGGCTGGAATACAATAAATAACCTAAAAGGCCCAATATTTAAGGATCTACCAAAAAACAGCTATGTGTATTTTGTGCATAGTTATTTTGTAAATACAAGTTTATACAGCATTGCTGAATGTAACTATATTCAACCATTCAGTGCGGCTTTACAAAAAAACAATTTTTTCGCTACTCAGTTTCACCCTGAGCGTAGTGGAAAAACAGGTGAAATCATTTTAAAAAACTTTGTAACGTTATGATAGAAATAATACCAGCAATCGATTTAATGGACGGTCAATGTGTAAGGCTGTCGCAAGGAAAATACAACCAAAAAACGGTATACTCCAGTCAACCTGCACTTGTTGCTAAAGCATTTGAAAATCAGGGATATAAACGTTTACACCTGGTTGATTTAGATGGTGCCAAATCGGGAAAACCAAAGAACTTGAGTGTTTTAAATGATATTTGTGCAACAACAAAGCTAACGGTTGATTATAGCGGAGGTATTCGAACCGAAGCCCAGGTAAAAACGGTTATTGATGCAGGTACCGATTTTATCGGGATTGGAAGTCTCGCCGTTAAAGAACATGATACCCTTAAAAAAATTATTCAGCAATTTGGTGCAGAACGATTTATTATTGCTTCCGATATTTTCAATAATAAAGTTTATATCAATGGTTGGTTAAAAGAAACGAATACCGATATTTTTGACCTGGTATCAGCATACAGTAAACTTGGCGTTAATAAATTTATGTGCACAGATATCTCTCGTGATGGCATGCTAACAGGGGTTAATGTAGATTTCTATAAATCATTAAAAGAAAAATTTAGTGATAGATACATTATTGCCAGTGGTGGAGTAAGTTCAAAAAAAGATATTTACGATCTGGAAAAAGCAGGTGTTGATGCCGTTATTGTAGGAAAAGCATTTTACGAAGATATAATTCCGGTAGAAAATTTAACTTTAAAGCAATGTTAGCCAAACGAATTATTCCATGTCTGGATATTAAAGACGGACAAACCGTTAAAGGGATTGAGTTCGAAAACCTCAAATCGGTAGGTGACCCGGTAGAGCTGGGTAAATATTACAGCGATAACGGAGCCGATGAATTGGTATTTCTGGATATCACAGCATCGCATGAAAAGCGTAAAACGTTGAGTGAGCTGGTTACCCGTATAGCTAAGGAAATAAATATTCCGTTTACTGTGGGCGGAGGCATTTCAAGTCTCCAGGATGCAGAGGCTATCCTTTCTGCCGGTGCGGATAAAATAACGGTTAACTCAGCAGCTATAAACAACCCTGAGTTAATAAGAGGAATAGCACAAAAATTTGGCAGCCAGTTTATTGTCCTGGCCATTGATGCACGATGGGAAAATAATCAATGGATGGTTTATAAAAACGGAGGCAGAATAAAAACAAAATTAGAGCTTTTTAGCTGGGCCAAACAAGCACAATCTCTGGGTTGTGGTGAAATTTTATTTACTTCAATGAATCATGATGGAACAAAAAACGGTTTTGCCCTGGAGCCACTGAAACTACTAGCTGAAAATTTAAACATACCGGTAATAGCTTCAGGTGGCGCAGGATCGATAAAAGATTTTGAGACTGTCTTTAGCTATGCAAACGTAGAAGCCGCTTTGGCTGCCAGTGTTTTTCATTATAATGAAATTGAGATAAAAAAACTTAAGCGAAAACTGTCTTTACACGGTATTTCTATAAGAGATTAATTGTTTCACCCAATGATAGAAGCCTAGAGCTACCAGCTTCAAGCTTAAAAATTACGATAAAATTCAAAATAGATTGAAAATGATAGAAAACTTAGACTTTAACAAACTATCCGGGCTAATACCCGCAATAATCCAGGATTATAATACCAAAGAAGTATTAATGCTTGGATTTATGAACCAGGAAGCCTATGAAAAAACAATGGAAGAACAATTGGTTACCTTTTTCAGTCGTACACGCAAAACGTTGTGGACTAAAGGCGAAACAAGCGGCAATTTTTTGGCAGTAAAAGAGATCATCACGGATTGTGACAATGATACCTTGCTCATTATGGTTCAACCTACAGGGCCGGTTTGTCATACAGGCAATAAAACTTGTTTTGGCATATCAGGGATGGAATTTGACTTAAACTACCTCCAAAACATCATTAATCAACGAAAAAAAGAGATGCCTGTAAACTCCTATACAACAAAGCTTTTCGAAAAAGGCATCAATAAAATTGCACAAAAGGTAGGGGAAGAAGCCGTTGAGTTAATCATAGAAGCAAAAGACCCTAATGATGACTTATTTTTAAACGAAGCCGCCGATTTAATTTATCACCTGCTGGTACTATTGTCAGCAAAAAATTATGAATTAAAAGATGTGGTAAACGTTTTAGAAAAAAGGCATAAAAGTTAAATGATTATTATTTATTCATCTAAAACCATTTAAATCATGAAAAAAACATTGACTTTTTTTATCTGCTTCTTTTTAACAACAACAGCTCTATTTTCGCAAGAAAAAAAATCACAAGAGCTAAAACCTGTTCTTCTGGTTATGGACGTTCAACATGTATATCTCGATATGATGGACCAGACGGATAAAGATCAGGCTTTTGATTACATTAATGCAGCCATATGGTTATTCGAAAAATATGATCTGCCGATTATCCGGGTATATCATCAGGATAAAGAAAGAGGGCCCGAGGAAGATTCTGAAGCTTTTAAGTATGCCCAAGAGATAAATATTAAAGATGACTTTCCGATGGTAATCAAGCATTACGGCAATGCATTTAACCAGACCAATCTTGGCCAACTTCTTAAAGAAGAAGAAGTGAATACCGTCTTTTTATGCGGTCTAAGTGCTACAGGCTGTGTACTTTCAACCTATGTTGGCGCTGAAGATTGTGATTACGATGTTTTTATGATTGAAAATGCATTGCTGAGTCCAAATGCCGAACAAACTGACTTTATTGAAAAAATAAAACGATCGGTTAATTTTGATATGCTAAATTTTTTATTGGGATACACTCAGTAAAAAAATTATAAAACGTAAATAACAAGTATAATAAACAAATCATAATTACATAGTTTACAGCATTGATACAGATTTTAGTGAATTATGATTGTTTTCAAAATATTTTTATATATTTGTTTAATAATAAAACAATGATGAACAACCAATCTATCACATATTATTATTTCTACTTTTATTACTCACAATAAAGGCAGGAAATATTATGTGAAAAATATAAAAATATTTAAAACACGAAGGTCCTGCCAACAGCAGGGCCTTTTTTATTTATAAATTTTACATTATGAAAGTGCATAATAGAGCAGCCGCTTATTTTTTCTTTTTTGGATATTATTATTTTCATCATATCCCGGGACAGCTATGCTTAAACTAAAAGTATAAAAGCAAAATATAAAAAAAGCGTCCCGGGAAAGTCCGGGGCGCTTTTTTTATTTATCGGGGAATGAAAATTCAGGAAATTACAGGTGCTTTCAACGAAAAAACGGCAAGGAATATAAAAGATGATATCAATCACAAAGTCAGTTATTTAACCAAATACACCATTTAAAACATGAAACCAGCAAACAGAATTAATCAAGTTCATGAGTATTACTTTTCAATCAAACTCAAAGAAATAAAAGCATTACAAAATCAAGGAATCGCAATCATTAATTTGGGTATCGGCAGTCCTGATCTTCCTCCCCATCCTGATGTTATCAGTGAGCTAAATAAAACTTCACACGATCCGGAAAGTAATATGTATCAGCCATATCGTGGAATCAATGAATTAAAGGATGCTTTTAGCAACTGGTATAATAGAATTTATCATGCTGCACTTAATCCCGAAAAAGAAATATTACCCTTAATAGGATCCAAAGAAGGGATTACGCATATATCCATGGCATTTTGTAATCCGGGCGACCGTGTTTTAATACCAAACCCAGGTTACCCGGCATACGCGTCTGTATCTAAATTATTAAATCTGGATATTCAATATTATAATTTAATTGAAGAAAATAATTGGTTGCCCGATTTTAATGAGCTTGAATCACTTTGTAATGAAAGATGTAAAATTTTGTGGATGAATTATCCACATATGCCTACCGGAAAAGTGGCCAGCAGGGAAAATTTACGAGACATAGTGATGTGGGCTAAATACAGAAATATTTTACTGGTTAATGATAATCCATACAGTCTGATATTAAATGATGCTCGGGTAAGTGCATTAAATTGTTTAAATGAATATCAGGATATAATTGAGTTAAACTCTTTAAGCAAATCCTTTAACATGTCCGGATGGCGTATCGGAATGTTAGGGGGAAATGAAGAAAATATAAATCACATTTTAAAAGTAAAAAGTAATTTTGATTCAGGAATGTATAAACCTATTCAGTTAGCTGCTGTTAAGGCATTAAATCTTGATACTACCTGGGTTCAAAATCTAAACTACGAATATAACCAAAGAAAGCAATTAATCCTTTCGATGCTCGACCTTCTTGAATGCAGTTACAGCAGCGATGGTTCCGGATTATTTGTGTGGGCAAAAATTCCAGAAAGTTTTTCAAATGCTTATGAATTTGCTGATTACCTTTTATATGTGCTGGGCATATTTGCAGCGCCCGGGAGTATTTTTGGCAATAACGGGAACAGTTATATTCGGGTTTCATTATGTGCAAACCAGGAAACACTTAATGAAGCATTAAACAGAGTAACAGTTTTAAAACAAACATTACCATGCAAATAAGCATTATAGGATTAGGATTAATAGGTGGTTCCATAGCAATAGATTTGCGCAAGCGTGGATTTGCAAGAAGAATAACAGGAGTTGAAACAAATCATTTGCATGCACACACAGCATTAAATATTGGAATGGTAGATGAGATTTTAGGATTAAATGAAGCGATAGAAAACTCTGATTTAATCATAATGGCTATTCCAGCCAATGAAACCATCAGTTTATTACCAAAAATTCTCGACCGGGTTAATGATCAAATCGTAACTGATACCTGTTCTATTAAAGGTAATATTACTGAGCGAATAAAGTATCATAACAAGAGAGCAAACTATGTGGCATCTCATCCCATGGCAGGAACAGAACATTCAGGACCGTGGGCCGCGCAATCGGGATTATATGATGGTAAAGCAGTAATTTTTTGCGATGTGGAAGATAGTTCGCCGGAGGCATTAAAAATTGTGCGTAAAATGTACGACTACCTTAATATGCGTCACATATACATGAATGCATATAACCATGATGTGCATGTTGCTTATGTTTCTCATATATCGCATATAAGTTCATTTGCATTAGCCCTTACGGTTTTAGACAAAGAAAAAAATGAAAAAAATATTTTCGACTTAGCCAGTGGAGGATTCGACTCAACAGTACGTTTGGCTAAGAGTTCTGCAGAAATGTGGACCAATGTTTTTGAAAACAATGCAGAAAATGTAATCTCTGTTTTAGATACGTATATAGAAAAACTCAAAGAATTTAAAATAGCCATTTTTCAAAACGAAACCAATAAAATTTCAGATATGATCAATAAAGCAAACCGTATAAAAAAAATATTATAAAATGGAAACTCAATTACAAATAAAAAGTTTAGGTGAATGGGGAATTAAAGATTGTTCAAAACCCATTGTTATCTCAGGTCCATGCAGTGCTGAAACCGAAGAGCAGGTTTTACAAACTGCTAAAGAATTAAAATCAGCCGGAATTAATATTTACCGAGCGGGTATCTGGAAGCCCCGGACACGACCAAACTCTTTCGAAGGAGTTGGTTCTGTTGGGTTAGAATGGCTTAAACAGGTTAAAGCAGAAACAGGAATGCTTATTTCAACCGAAGTGGCCAATGTAAAACATGTGTACGAATCATTAAAAGCGGGTATTGATATGATATGGATTGGTGCACGAACAACCGCAAACCCTTTTGCTATACAGGAAATTGCTGATGCTGTCAAAGGGATAAAAATCCCTGTTTTAGTCAAGAATCCTGTTAATCCGGATGTTGAATTATGGATTGGTGCCATAGAACGTTTATATAATGCAGGGATTACAAACATTGGAGCTATTCATCGCGGTTTCTCTGGTTTTGAAAAAAGTATTTACCGCAATATACCCCAGTGGCAAATTCCTATTGAATTAAAAACCAGAATACCGCAAATTCCATTAATTTGTGACCCAAGTCATATAGCAGGGAAAAGAGCATTACTAAAAGAAATCTCTCAAAAAGCAATGGATTTAAATTTTGATGGTTTGATGATTGAATCGCATATTAATCCTGATAGTGCATGGAGTGATGCAAAACAACAAATTACTCCCAAAGCCCTAGAAAAGCTTTTAGATAGCTTGATTATCCGTCAAGAAGTTCCTCCCGGAATATCCTATGAAACACTGGATGATTTACGTTTTAGAATTGACCAGTGTGATGATGAAATATTAGATATGATCGAGAAAAGAATGAATTTGGTGCATTCTATAGGTTTATATAAAAAAGAAAATAATATGACTATTCTACAATCCGGGCGGTGGGAGCAAATTTTAAAAAGAAATATTAATAAGGGCTTACAAAAAAACTTAAAGACTGACTTTGTTACCAAAATTTTTAAAACCATCCATCAGGAATCGATCAATGAGCAAACAAAAATCATGAATTATAAGTCTGAGGCTTAGATTAAGGCTAAGGGTTAGGCTTAGTTATAATTTTAATACCAAAAAATTATTTTAATCTTAACTCATACAAATCGGTACGACGGTCGCGCATATTTTTAACGCTTCCGTATCGGTTTAATTCAGCAATCAAATCCAGATCTACATCAACGACCAGAATCATCTCGGTATTTGGTGTAGTTTCTGCTTTTATACCATTGATAGGAAATGAAAAATCACAAGGGGTAAAAACACCGGATTGTGCATACTGAATATCCATGTTATGAACTTTGGGCAGGTTCCCAACAGCACCTGAATAGCTACATAACACTCATTCTCTATAGCCCGGGCTTGTGCACAACTCCGAACTCTGGAGTATCCATTTTGGGTGTCGGTTAAAAAAGGTACAAATAATATTTTCATTCCTTCCTGTGCAAGAATTCGCGACAATTCGGGAAATTCAACATCATAACAAATAACTATTCCAACGGGACCGCAATCGGTTTCAAACACTTCAATCTTATTTCCTCCCTTTACGCCCCAGTATTTCATCTCATCAGGGGTTACATGAATTTTTTCATACTGTTCATACGTTCCGTTACGACGCACTAAATAACCAACATTATATAACGCATCACCGATTAAATAAGGCATACTTCCGGTAATGATATTTACATTGTAACTAATGGCCAGTTTTAAAAACCGTTCTAACATCTCATCGGTATAGGTTGCCAGCTGGCGAATTGCTTCAGGTTCTGACAAATCATTATATTTAGCCATTAAGGGAGCATTAAAAAATTCGGGAAACAAAGCAAAATCACTTTTATACCCCGAAACAGCATCAACAAAAAACTCTACCTGTTCAAAAAGCTCGTCAACAGTTTTATATTGCCTCATTTGCCATTGAATCAATCCTAACCGTACTACTGATTTTTGCGTAGAAAGCTTTTTGGTTTTCTTCGTATAATAAATATTATCCCATTCCAGTAGAACAGCATAGCTCTTAGATTCATCATCACCAGGCATATAATCGGTTAAAATTTTTTTTACATGAAAATCATTGGCTATCTGAAAGGTTAACGTAGGATCGTATATTTCTTTTAATTTAACTTTCTGAATATACTCTTTAGGTGAAAGATCCTTTTCATATTTATGATAATAAGGGATACGTCCGCCAAAAACAACGGCTTTTAAATTAAACTTCTCACATAATTCTTTTCGGGCATCGTATAATCTGCGTCCTAACCTTAACCCACGATACTCCGGTTTAATAAACACTTCGATTCCATAAAGTACATCTCCTTTAGGGGTATGGGTATTAAACGTGTAACTTCCGGTAATTTCTTTATAGGTATGTTCATCGCCAAAATGGTCATACTTAATAATTAAGGAAAGGGCACTACCCACAACTACACCGTTAACAACAACAGCAATCTGGCCATCAGGGAATACCTCCAGTAATTTTTGTAAATGAGATTCTTTCCAGTAAGCACCCGGCCAGTTCGGATAAGCTTCCATCATGGATGCTTTAAGTTCTTTGTAATCATCTATTTTTAGATGTCGTAATTCTACTGATTGTATTTCTTCCATCGTATAGTTAAAATCAGGATATCAAAAGTCTAAAATTACACAATAAAGTATTATCCTTAATAAAAAGTTAATGTTTAAAGTATCATCACTTTCTTTTTACAATAAACCATGGATTTAAAAGCTCTTTTTTATTATATATTAAGGGTGTTTTTGCGTCTTTCTCCATGATTTCACATCCGCTATATAAAGCAATAGCATGGCCGGCTGCTGTATCCCATTCCATCGTTGGGGCAAACCGGGGATATATATCTGCCCTGCCTTCGGCAACCATTACAATTTTTAAGGAACTCCCCTTAGAAATAAATTCGATTGCTCCAAACTGTTTTTTTAACGTATCGATAAATTCTTCTGTTTCTTTATTCATATGCGAACGGCTTCCTACTACAGTATATTTATCTTTTTTGCTAAAGACAGGAAGTTTTTGGGACAATTCGATGAATTTATCAAAGTTAAGATCATCAATATCTAAATTAAATACCGAGGTTTTAAAAGCACCAACTTCTTTTAATGCCATATAAAAATCATTCAAACATGGAGCATAAACAACTCCGCCAACAGGAAGGCCATGATTGATTAATGCAATATTAACCGTAAACTCGCCATTTCTTTTGATAAATTCTTTGGTTCCATCGAGAGGATCTACTAACCAATAATACTCCCATTTCGATCTTTCTTCATAAGCAATATCTTTACCTTCTTCACTAAGAATTGGAATATTGGTTGATTTAAGTAAATCTACAATTATCTCATGTGCACGTTTATCTGCAAGAGTTAATGGAGAATCGTCTGATTTAATCTTTATATCAAAATCTTCAGAATGATAAACGTTTAAAATTTCTTTTCCTGCCTTAAAAGCAGCTTTTACAGCTACTGTCATTAATTCTTTATAGTTTATCATAAAAAAATATTTTTAGAGATATATTAAATTTAAGATAACAACGGTTACTACCATATAAATTAACGTTAATGGAGCACCAACTCTGAAAAAATCTTTAAAAGAGTATCCGCCCGGACCATAAACCATTAAGTTTGTTTGATATCCATGAGGAGTAATAAAATTGGCTGCGGCAGCAAAGGATACAACCAAAACAAAAGGAACCGGATTGAGATCCAGGTTTGCAGCCATTGTAAGTGAAATGGGAAAAATTATGGCAACTGCTGCCTTATTGGTTATATAAGCAGCCAATATTGCTGTTATAAAATAAATACCAAATAAAAGACCTATTTTACCTAAAGGCAAAAACGTAGTAATAACCAAATCAGCAATTAAGTCAGCCGCTCCTGATTTTATCATTGCTGTTCCTAAAGCCAAAGCCAGAGCAATAATCATGGCCAGGTTATAATCCACTGCTTTATAGAGCTCTTTGGGGTTAGCAATTTTCATAGCTATCACAACCATTAACAGTACAACCAATCCCATAAATAAAGAAACAATGTTAAGTGCAGCCAGTAAGATGGTTAACACTGTTCCTCCGAGTAATGTCCAAACCTTGTAGGTTTCAATTTTTTGAAAATCTTTAACTTTTGAAATAAAATAAAAATCCTGCGTATGATTTGAACGGCTGATAAAGTCGGCACCGGTGAAAAGGAGTAGGACATCACCGGGTTTAATGACGATATCACCAATTTTACCCGAAATCCGTTCTCCGTTCCTATGAACAGCAATAACAGCAGCATCATATTTCGCTCTGAAACGAATCTCCTTTACGGTTTTGTTTATCATCGATGAGTTGTGAGAGATAACTATTTCAACCACTTCGGTTTGTTTCTTTTTATAAAGCATACCTACCGATGGAAGTCGTAAACCAATATCTGAATTAATCATCTCAACAATGGTCTCGGTATCACCAGCAAAGATTAACAGATCATCTTTTTGAAGGATTACATTAGGTTTTACCGATGATATTTTAAATGACCTACGTATAATTTCGACCAGAAACAAACCTTTTAAATTTCGCAAATTGGCTTCTTCTATCGTTTTACCAATTAATTTTGAATCTTTACGAATTTCAGCTTCTACCAAATACTCTCTGGTACTGGCAGAAAATTTCTCGATTAAATCTAATTTATTAGGCAATAATTTTTCGCCAAAAAATAATAAATAAAAAAAACCGATAACAATCATTGGAACACCCACATATGCAAACTCAAAAATATTTAATGACTCCATCTCCGGAAAAATCTTTTGGTCAATGACCATCCCGTTTACAATAAGGTTGGTTGATGTTCCGATAAGTGTTGCGCATCCACCCAGAATTGCAGCATAAGACAATGGCATTAAAAATTTTGATGGAGATATATTGTTTCTTTTGCACCAACTATTTACATAAGGCATCATCACGGCTACAAGAGGTGTATTATTTAAAAAAGCAGAAAAACCAGATATAATTATAGTCATCCGGCTTAAGAACCCCCGATAACTTCTCGCTGATTTAAATATCCGGTCAAAAAGAATTTCTACAACCCCCGTCTGCCTGATGATGTCCCCTAAAAGAAGCAATAAAATAATTACGGCTAATTGTTCATTGGCAAAACCACTTAAAATTTCGCGGGGAGTAAGAATTCCGAAGAAACCCAGGGTTACAGCTGCTATAACAAAAGTAAAGGTGGTTCCCAGTAGCTCTTGATATAAAGAAAACAGTATAAATAAAATTACGATAAATACTACAATTAATTCAAATGTAATCATTATATCAAGTTGGTTAAACAATAAAAAGCTTTATTAAGTATTATTAAGAATACTTAATAAAGCTATTCATTAAATTTGTTTAGTCATTTATTCTTTCTCATTTCTCAAAAAAATGCTTTCACAACAAAAATAAGAATAAAGGACTATTGAACAAAGATTCGTCAATTTAATTCTATCGTTTAATTATTTTAAATGTTTGTAAAGGCTTCCCTGTCCGTGTCAAAATTTTCAAAAGATATTGTGAAGAAGTTAATCCGGATAAATCAACCCGATATGGACCTTCGGTATAATCCCAATTTTCTTTTAAAACAATTCTTCCATCCAAATCATACAATTCAATCATTGCAGACCTGACTTCATCCGATTCAAGGGAGACAAATATATGATCCGATGCTGGATTTGGGTAAACTTTTACCTCAACATTGTTTTCCAAAGGATTTTCAACAGATGTTATTTCAAAATCACCCTGATGAAATCCCTGGGTAAGGATATATGCAGATGATTCGAGGGTTTCAATTGCAATTTCACCTAAAGTCCAACTAATACTATAGTCTGAAGATTCAGAATAATTGCCTGCTGATGCAATTACCTGTGAAGAAATACTTTGTCCGAAGGAATATTCGCCCAAAACACAAAGAGCAAAAAAGATAATGAACTTTTTCATGATTTCGGAATTTAGATTTTTTTAAAGTTTAAAGATACAAAAATATTAAGCTAAATTCAATATACAATTACATGTCAAGCCTGTTTTTCATTTTACTATAAATTTGATTAAAAAGATATTGTGGCGAAAAGCTACGCCAGTTAAGGTTATCAAACTCTTCGCTAAAAGCAATATAATAATCAATATTATTATGGACAAATTCATTTTTGACATGCGGTTGAAAATGAATTCCTGCTATCCATCCATCTTCGATATCATCAAACCACTCCTCATAATATGAATCATCCGAAGCATGAAAATTTAAAATATTCTCACCAACTAAAATAAACTTGTTTACCCCATTATTTATTAATGGATCAATAACCTCCCGTTTCAAAAACATTACATCATTATACAAGGTATCATTCCATTCACCAATAAGTTCAATAATTGTAAATCCCTTATCATAATCTGTAAACAAGATTTTAAGATATAACGTTTCGGAGCCAAAATCATCCCACTGAGGGTGAATTAGATAATTATAAACTGAATGGGTAAACTCAAATTCACTGTATACTCTTCCATAAAAAGGAGAGCGCTCATCCTCTGATGCTATATAAAATTTACGCCATGAATAGAAGGGCTCAAGGAGATGCATAATATTTTACTTCAATTAATTAAAAATTATTGTTATTCAATAAAAATAATCTTTATTTTTACACTGGATTAAAACTTTAAATAATGAAAAAAACACTTTTTTTAATATTGCTGATTTTTCAATTTACGAGTTTTTTAAAATCACAAAATAAGCAAATAATAGTGGATAATAACAACCGTTTCGCTATTGATATTTACAAAAAGCTACAAGACAGTAATAACAATTTAGTCTTTTCTCCTTTCAGTATTTCTTCAGCCATGGCTATGACTTATGCAGGTGCTGAAAATAAGACAGCAAAAGAATTTCAAAAAATACTCTATTTTTTAGAAGACAAACCATTATTTCATCAGGAATTCGGTAAACTTTTCCAGGAAATTGTAGCCGATAAAAAAAGCAGTGTGGAATTCTACAATGCAAATTCCTTATGGATACAACAAAATTTTAAATTAAAGGAAGAGTTTCTGGATATTAATAAAAAACATTATTCTTCAGCCCTTTTTTATACAGACTTTTATCAAACCCAGAAAGCAGCCGGAGAAATTAACGGATGGGTTGAAAAAAATACACGGAACAAAATCACTGATCTTATTCAGCCTACAGCTTTAGGTCCGGATACAAAACTTGTATTGGTTAATGCACTGTATTTCAAGGGAGCTTGGGATACCCCCTTTAAAAAAGAAAAAAATACAAAAGATAAATTTACCATCTCAAAAAATGAAGAAGTTACCACTACCTTTATGAATGAGCAGGTAAAAACCTGGTACTACAAAGATTGTTTAAAAGAAATTATTGAAATTCCTTATGCCAATAAAGATTATGCCCTAATGATTATTTTACCTAAAAATTACCGGAAATTAAAATGGGTAGAACGTTTTTTATCGGTTAAGTGTATGGAAAGATATGAAAAGAAAAAAGAAAAATATAATGTAAAAATATCTATTCCTAAATTTAACATGGATAGTGAATTTAACTTAAAAGATTTATTTCAAGAACTTGGCATGAAAGAAGCTTTCTCCGGTGATGCTGATTTCTCGGGAATGACAGAAAAACCGAAATTATTTATTGATGAAGTAATCCATAAATCCACCATTAATGTAAACGAGGAAGGAACAGAGGCTGCAGCTGCAACAGCAGTAATTATGAGAAAAACGGCCGTATTGATAGAAAATGTTACATTCAAAGCAAATCGTCCTTTCATTTATGCCATTAAAAATACAAACGACGGAAGCATATACTTTTTAGGAAAAGTGGTTAATCCAGAAAATTAAATAAACACTACTAATATTAAAATTAATTATCATGAAAAAAATTTTTACTTTATTAATCTTTACAATAACTACACTCCAGTTATTTAGCCAGTCAGCAAAACAAGCACCTTTAAATGAAGATTTCAAAAAATTTATTAACCAAAAAACAAAACCAACCGGTTTTATCCCTTCGCCAACAACCTATGTTTTTAGCGATAAAATAAATGATGAGATTGCAAAATATGCTTTTCCTGAATCGTATGATTTACGAGACGAAGGTTATGTTACTTCGGTTAAAGATCAGGGGCTTGCAGGCCATTGCTGGTCATTTGCTGCGATGGGAGCAATTGAATCGCGAAGTTTAGTTTTAGGGTTTAACGAGAATGATCTTGATTTATCCGAAAAAAATATGGCCACCTGCCATGGTTTTGAATGGGAAGAAGGAGGTAATCAATCCATAGCTACTGCTTATTTAACAAGATTACAAGGTCCAATACTTGAAACGCAGGACCCCTACGTTGATGATAACTTTAATTGTACTGATAGTGGAACAACCCCTCAATTTTATGTAACAGAATCAAATTTTTTACCACGAAATGCTGAAGTGGTAAAATATATGTTGATGAATTACGGAGCAATAGCTGTATCCTATCGACATGAAGAGGACGCTTATTATTCCTCAATTAATTCATATTATTACTCAGGAGACGAAGGCCCAAACCATGGTGTGTTATTAGTAGGTTGGGATGATAATAAATATACCTATGGAGGTACCGGTGCATGGATCATAAAAAACAGCTGGAGCTCAGATTGGGGTCAAGATGGCTATTTTTACATGTCTTATAATGATACCCACGCCCTCAGGAATGCTACCATCTATCCCACACGACAAGAAATTAATGAAGTGGATACCCTTTTAATGTACGATTATTTTGGAGAAGTTACTTCGTATGGTTTTGGTGATTCCAAGGATTATGCATTAGTAAAATATAATGTTTCCGAAGAACATTCGTTCAATAAAATTGGTACTTATATTGGAGCTTCTAATTCATATATCAGTATGGAGGTTTTTAAAACAAAAAATGGGGATCTGTTAACGGATACCCTGGCTAAAGCATACGATTTATTTGTTGAGCATCCGGGTTACCACACCTTTAATGTTCCTTTTACAACTTCCGGTGATATATATATTAAAATAAGTTATTATACCCCGAATGATTTTTATCCCATTCCGGTTGAATTTGAAAGTCCATCTTATGTATATCCCGATATTGAGTCAAATGTTGGCTGGATAAGCGACCATGGAAGTGAATGGGTTCCTGTTGGAGATGATACTGACTACCCCATCGATCTATGTATCAGAGCCTATGGAACGAAAAAAGGTATTAAAGCCGGTTTTACAGCTAACTATACAACGACTTGCATAAACTCAGAAGTAATTTTTACCGACCAATCGGCTGGTAATGTTGAAAATTATTACTGGGATTTTGGAGAAGATGCAACTCCTGCCACTGATAATACCCAGGGTCCAGTTACAGTTACCTGGGCAAGCGAAGGGTTTAAAACCATTAAACTTGTCGTTGAAAATGCAACAGGGGTGAAAGATTCTGTTGTCAGCTATAAATACCTGAATGTTAGTAGCGATATTAATGTAAAAATAACCCCTTTTGAAAGTTATAAATTAGCCAAAGGAGATTCTGTTGAGTTGATTGCTCATGGTGCAGACACTTATCACTGGTATCCCGAAGAATTAATTATAGGGAATATAAGCGATGTAAGTGTAAAAGTATCTCCGCCAACAGATACTACCATTTATGTTCTGGGGACCTTAGGTAGTTGTAACAATACAGATTCTATACGTATTATTGTTACCCAGGCTCCGGAGAATGATGATGTTTGTAATGCAATTCATTTAGACCTGAATGAGGAACTGGGCCCCTATTCAAATGCTTATGCAACGGTTCAGGAAAACGAACCACACCCGCCGCTGGGAGGTTGTAATCTTTCGGGCAACTGGTGCGATGGAGAAGGATTAGAAAACAGTGTCTGGTTTACTTTCACAGCACCCAGTTCCGGAAGAGTAAAAATTGAAACCAGTGGATTTGACAACCAAATAGCTGTTTGGGATGCCCTTGAATGTGATGATATCACAAGTGGTGTTGATAGTTTATATACTCTTTTAGCAGCCAATGATGATCATGATGCCCCAGATTATTCTGCCACCATTGATGAAGTAGCTGATTTAGAGCCTGGAAAATTATACTGGCTACAAATGGATGGAAGTGCCGGAGGTGCTGAAGGAGAGTGCACAATAGAAATAACCGAAACCTGGCCGGTATCCATTGATAAGGTTAAAAATCCGGATTTCAATATCTACCCAAATCCAAATACCGGACAATTTAAGGTTGATCTTAGCAACTTAAATAACCTGAATGAAAACATTAAAATTCAGATTATTAACACTGACGGAACACTCTTAAAACAAATAGAAGGTGTTGCCCATAAAAAAGAATACGAACTTTCAATTGAACGAAAAGGGTTATTTATGATTAGAATTATTTCCCCTGATAATCATTTTACATTACCCGTTATCGTTAACTAATAAAATATTATCCAGAATAAATAAAGGGTATCCATTCACAGATACCCTTTATTTATGTATTTTTATATCATTAAAAATATTTAAAATGATAAAATATTACCTTTCATTTTTATTTATTGTGCTCTTTTATTCCATAAAAGCTCAGGATTTTAATGAGTACTATTTTACCTTCGACATCAAGGACAAAGCTGAATTAAAAGAAATAACCCGGATTATTTCCATTGATAAAGTAACCAACCATACCGTACATGCTTATGCCACAGACAAAAGCCTGGAAAAATTTAAACAATTGGGTTATGAGTATCTTTTACTGGAACATCCGGGAAAAGGAGCAAAAGAAGAACCCGCCACAAGCATAGCCGAAATGCAAAGCTGGGATAAATATCCGACCTATGATTTGTATGTGGAGATGATGAATTACTATGAAACAACCTACCCGGATATTTGCAAAGTGGTAACCATTGGCACTACAGTTAGTGGCAGGGAACTACTGGCTCTCAAAATAACTGATAACGTTAATGTGGAAGAAGAAGAGCCTGAGTTCTTTTACACCAGCACAATGCATGGGGATGAAACTACAGGCTTTGTATTAATGCTCCGACTGGCTGATTCGTTATTAAGTTCTTACAATGAAGAACCGGAAGTTACTCACCTGGTCAATAATATTGAAATTTATATTAATCCCAATGCCAATCCGGATGGCACGTATCGTAATGATAACCAAACAATCTCCTACCCTACCCGTACGAATGCCAACGGTGTTGATTTAAACCGGAATTTCCCTGATCCGGCGAATGGGATTCATCCCGATGGTAATGCATACCAACCGGAGACTGAAGCCATGATGAATTTTGCCAAGGATCATCATTTTGTGTTAAGTGCCAACTTCCATGGAGGAATTGAATTGGCTAATTATCCCTGGGATCACACCTATCGAAGGCATCCTGATGATAATTGGTTTATCGGTATATCCAGAGATTATGCTACCTCAGCACAAAATAATTCTCCTGCCGGATATTTTACCGACGAGAATAACGGAATAACTAATGGTGCAGACTGGTATCCGGTTTATGGAAGCAGACAGGATTATTATACTTATTTCCATAACAGTCGTGAAATTACCTTTGAGATTTCCACTACTAAATTTGTTTCAGGAAGTACGTTACCCAATTACTGGAATTATAATAAAGAAGCATTATTTCAGTACCTGAGGGAATGCCTTTATGGAATTAAAGGAACCGTAAAAAACAGCGATGGAGAGCCTTTAGATGCCATGATATTTATCGAAGGGCATGACACGGATTTAGATAGCTCTATGGTATTTACAGACCCGGATTTAGGGGATTATCACCGTATGATTGAACCTGGAACTTACCATATTATAGCTTCAAGCCATGGATACTATAACGATACCATTACAAACATTGTCGTTGACCAACAATCAGTTGTCACTGCAGATTTTATCTTACAAAAAGATACTATTACATCTTCATTCAATATCACTGAAAAAAACGTTCGTTCAATGGCCAAAGTTTATCCTAACCCGTTTATCAATAGAATAACTGTTGAAATTAACCACAATATTAAAGATGAAATAAAAATACAACTATTCACTCTTAATGGGGAAAAGGCATTAGAACAAACCTATTATGGTTCAACATTTACTATAAATAACTTAAACCAATTTCCCAAAGGGACTTATATCCTAAAATTAATTTCAAAAAAGGGTACTATTTCACAAAAGGTTATCAAAGTAAAAAATAAATAGAAATATCTATTATAGAAACATTCGCTTTTTAAATGAAAAGATTACTCAACATCTTTAAATAAAAACAACTAATTACATAAAAAATATCTCAATTCATTAAACCTTTTTATAAAAAAATAGTATATAAACTAACAAGAAGATTATTTAAATTAAAACGAATAAATCGACAAATACTCTTCGTCATTCAGCAACAGATTTTTTTTGAAATGGATAAAGAACAAGAACAAAAATTAGTACTAAAAATTGCCGATTTATTAAGAGAAAATAAGGATCTTTCCACACAAATTAAAGAGCTTATAGAAACCAACAAAGGATTGATAAGCCAAAATGAAAAGTTAGAATCTATCCTTGCCAACATCTCTCCAAAACATCTTCCAAAAGAAGTTACAGAACATGTAAAAACCCGAACCAAGCGGTTTGAAATGGCAACCGTTTTATATGCCGATATACAGGGGTTTAAAAAAATATCTGAACAAGCCGGGACAAGTGACATTATTGATGAATTAGATAAAATATTTTTCCATTTCAATACGATTGTAAAAAAATACAAGATTGAAAAGATTAAAACCATTGGCGACGCATATATGTGTGCCGGAGGTGTTCCTGAAAAAAATATTACAAACCCGGTTGACGTGGTTCTTGCTGCGTTAGAAATGCAAAATTATCTTAATAATTTAAAACAAGAATATGAAAGTCAAAACAAAAAGTTTTGGGACTTGAAGCTTGGAATACATACCGGGCCTGTTACGGCAACGTTTTCAGGGCGCCGAAAAATCAATTATGAATTAAAAGGTGACACCGTACATATTGCTACCCGAATGGCATCAGCCAGTGAAATTGGACAAATCAACATTTCCATAATGACCTACGAGTTAGTAAAACAATATTTTGTTTCGGAATACAATGGCAAAATTCCTGTAAAATATAAAGGGGATATGGAAATGTATTTTCTTAAGCGCATAAAACCAGCTTATTCAGAAAACAGAAAAACAGGGAATAAACCCAATCAAATCTTCTGGAATAAATATTTATTACGTCAATTTACCGATTTACAAGAGATCGTTTTAGATAAACTGGAAAAAGAATTACCCCGTCATTTATATTATCATAATTTTAAGCACACCATTGATGTGATAAATCAGGCAGAATTAATCGGATATGGAGAGGGGGTTGATGATGAATCGATACTGTTGCTTAAAACAGCAGCACTATTCCATGATGCAGGGCATATTGTCGGATATGATGAACACGAATATAACGGGACACAACTTGCCCGGAAATATCTTCCTAAATATAAATATACCGATGAACAAATCGATGAGATTTGTAACCTGATTATGGCAACTAAATTACCTCCAAATCCCCAAAATCTGCTTGAAAGTATAATGTGTGATGCTGATTTGGATTACCTGGGAAGAAGTGATTTTATCCCTGTATCGAATACATTATACAAAGAGATGAAAGAACAGCATAAAATTGGCTCTTTGAACGACTGGAATAAATTACAAGTTAAATTTTTAACCAATCACCAATTCTTTACTAAAACAGCCTTGAGTTTACGCGAGGTAAACAAACAAATGCAGATTGAAAGAATAAAAAAATTAATTGAGGAGGATTAACGTTTAATCTCCTGCATCAATTAAAACAAGTTCAAAAGGTACATTCATAGAATCTTTATAATCCATACCAATCTCATGTATTTCATCATCGTAAACAGTATAATGCCATAGAACATTAACTTCTGATCTTCCGCTTTCGTATAATTCGTCTATCTTATTTAAGATATCAAAAAATATTTTAGTTGATGATGAACTAATTACCTTTAAATGAAAAGAAAATGTTGTTTTGGGGTGTGGATTATTATTATATTCATCCAACCAGAAGATAACTGGGTCATAAAACAGCCGGGCATTTTCAGGCATTGAATTGCCCAAAAAATTCATGACTCCCTCTCCGGGATCAAGCTTTATCATTGGATTATCTTCAGTGGGTTTAATAAATAAAACCTCCATAATATATATTTAATTACTCAATATTTTAATTTCGGTTCGTCTGTTATTAGCCCTGCCTTCTTCCGTTTCGTTGGTATCAACAGGGGATTCCTCACCATATCCTTTATAGGTTAGTCTTTCTATTGATATCCCTTGTTCAACCAAGTAATTAACTACCGATTGTGCCCTTCTTTCAGAAAGTGTTAAATTATACTCGTTGGTTCCAACATTATCTGTATGTCCGGATATTTCGATTCTTAAACCGGGGTTATCTTCCAAAAATTTTGTCAGCTTATTAAGTTCTACTTTCGATTTATCGATTAACTCATAAGAATCAGTTGCATAAAAAATATTCCGTAAAATAATTTTCTCACCTGGTTTAATCGGGTTCAGGGCAATATCTTTAATAAAAGGATCCGAAATTTCAAACACTCCCTTTAACGAGAAATTATCAGAATAAAACAGATATCCTTCTTTGGAGATATTCAATGCATAATCGTTATCTGTTGGGATACAAACCAAAAATTCGCCGGTAACTATATCCGATTTTGCTTCCATAACCGTTTCGTTTTGTTCAAGGTTTATTAACTCAAAACGAGCTTCAAGCTTCTCCTTGGTATCTGCATCAAACACAATACCTTTAAAATAAGATACAGGGTTTGGACGAATTTCATCATATAATTCAAAGGCAAAAAGATCTCTCCCTTTATGCCTCATTCGATCCGAAGCGTAAAATGCCCTGTCTCCTGCAGCATTTACAATTAACCCCACCTCATGATAAATAGTATTTATAGGATAACCTAAATTTTGGGGTTTAGACCAACTTCCGTTGTCATTTTTCTTTACTTTAAATAAGTCAAATCCTCCCATTCCAATCAAGCCATCAGATGAGAAGTATAATGTTTTATTATCGTGATGAATAAATGGTGATTGTTCTTC
>Ga0102926_1000387_pt1 | contig 25154 bp, 28 predicted proteins | sample SalPonR1_A_D2_MG_FD_78173 | JGI IMG/M metagenome (GOLD analysis project Ga0102926, IMG submission 78173) | Salt pond soil microbial communities from South San Francisco under conditions of wetland restoration - Salt Pond MetaG R1_A_D2_MG | ecosystem: Environmental > Aquatic > Marine > Intertidal...
ATATGAAATTTATGCCTACGCAGATTAAAGAAATTATTAATTACATTCAAATCAAATATCCTAATATTATTAAAGAACATAAAGAAAATGAATATGTTGAATTCAATGATAAGAGTATTATGTATATTAATGATAATAAACTAATTTATGAAGGTCAATTTAATACTATTTCAATTAATCGCGAAACTCAAAAATTAATAGATAATAATGGAAATGAGATTAATAGTGGTAAATATGAATACCAGTATGGTTTATTAATTGAAAAAATTCAATCTGTAAATAGTGACGATGTTTTAGCTAAATCTAAAAAATCTATCCCATATTTATCATTATATCTTGGTGGTTTTAAAATACCCTTTGTCATATACTTGTGGCAACAAAAAGGGCTTTTAAGTGCATTAAATGATTTTGGTGTAGATTATGAAATTACAGATAATGTAACTACCGCCAAATATGTAATTAATCATGATGGTAAATATTTAGCTATCCGTCCAGATACAAAAAGAGAAGAATTATTTTGTAATGGGTTATTAAATTTTAAAGTAACTAAAGATATTAAAAAATTAGATGAACCTAATGAAATATTCAGTGTAATTGATCAGCATTTAGGTCAAGGTGCACTTTATAATATGGGTCAAATCTCTGAACATATGATTGATCCTATCACTAAAGAATTATTAGAATTCGAAGGATTACCTACTAATTTAAATAATTTATTGAGTACACATTGTGTTGATAAACTTTTAAATGACAATGTTGAAGACATTTCAGATTTGAAGGTTTATAGAGCTAGATTATCAGAGATGTTTCTTAATATTATGTATTCACAGTTGAAAATGTCTCATAATGAATATAAAAGAAAAGTTAATATTTTAAATGACAATGACGCAAAAATTAATTTATATTCAGACCATATATTAGAAACGATTTATAATGAAACGGGTGTTTTAAATTATACAGAACCTGTTAATCCTATAGAAGAATGTTTTTTGGCCAGTAAGACATTTAAAACTGGACCGAATGGGGTTCCTGGTAAAAACTCGTTTAAAAAAGAACATCGTAACATCCATAAATCCCATATTGGAAATATGGGAGCAAATGCCACAAGTGAGAGTAGTAATGTTGGATTAGATGTTAGTCATACACTCACCACAGCGATTATGAATACTTATGGTGGTTATGGAACAAAAGATGTAAATGGTATGAGTAAATGGGGGGCAATGGCATTGAATGAAGCCCTAACTCCATTTATAAATGAAATAGATAGTGATAGGGCTGTTATGGCTACTGTGCATTAAAAATAGTGTACATAAAATCTAGTGAAATCAGGGAAACTCTGACCAGATAATGCTGAAGACAATCCTGAGCCAAACTTAACATAATACCGCTAATATTATGTTTCGGAGGTGCAACGACTATCCCGAGAGGGAGTACACTCAAGTGAGTGGAAGCGCTAGACATCTATCGTTTTTGACAACGGCAAAAATCGTTGTTATTTTAAGAAAAAATTGTTTAATATGGAGAAAATTATTATGTTAGAGACGAAGTATACTAAAAAATTATATTCAGCTATTCGAAAGCTGAAGTTAGATAAAGAAGAATTAAAAGGTCTGCTTCTCTGTTTATATATTAATGGGTGTTCTTCAGAAGATTGTGCAAAACTGTTCGAATCAAGTGAAGAGAAAGTTATTCAAATTCTTGAAAAAGAAAATTTGTATGGTTATCGAATTTGTAAAAAATGTGGTCAATTAAAAAATCAAATAGAAGATTTTCGTCAATATAAATGGGAAATTACCAATTGCAAATCTTGCGAAAAAAAGTATACTGATAAGAATAAAGAGAGAAAAAGAAAATATGATAAAGAATATAGAGAAGATAATAAAGAGAAAAGAAAGATTTATAAAAAAATTAATAATGAAAAAATAAAAGAATATAATAAAGAATATCGAGAAAATAATAAAGAATATTATCAAAAGTATAATAAAGAATATCATCAAAAATACTACGAAAACAATAAAGAGAAATATAAAACATATTACGAAAACAATAAAAACAAAATTAAGGAATGTGACAAAAATCATAAAAATAAAGAAGCATCATCTAAACATGTTCAAAAACTTGCAGATGTTGAAGAAGTATCTGGTAATCAAATTAAATGTAAATATTGCGGTAAATGGGTGAACCCTACTATTTCTCAAGTATATTCTCGTCTACAAGGTATAAATGGTAACGATACTCATTACATCTATTGTTCAGATGAGTGCAAACAAGAGTGTCCAACATATCGTAAAAAGAAGTATCCAAAAGGTTTTAAACCTGCTTCTTCAAGAGAAGTAAATCCACATCTTAGGCAATTAGTTTTAGAACGAGATAATTATACATGTCAGAAATGCGGAAAAGATCAAGACGAATTAACTGTTGGTCTGCACTGTCATCATATTATTCCATATGTTAATTCTCCTATTGAAGCTGATGACCCAGATAATTGTATTACACTTTGTAAAGATTGTCATAAATTAGTTCATAAACTTCCTGATTGTGGATATAATGAATTAAAATGCACATAATTATTATTTTTGACAACGGCAAAAAATCGAGACATATTGATAAATTGCCGTTGTCAAAAATAAATAAAAAAGAATTTAGCGGATTCTTATTTTATTTTTATTTAAAGATAGATGATGATATAGTCTAGTCTATATAGAAATATATAGCAGAAATTTAATAATTTCGGATAAAAGAATAACGAACTTTTATTGAATATTAACGAGTAAGCAGGTAACACCCACAAATGCTAATGAACCCCCCTTAGTTGGAACTGGCGCAGAATATATTGCAACTCAATTAAGTAGTCGAAGATTTATTCAAAAAGCTTCAAAAGAAGGAGTAATTGATGAAATTGTTCCAAATAAATATATTGTAATTAAACATAAAGATGGTTCTAAACAATATGCAGATATTGTACCTAGAAGATCAATGACAAAAATGGCGAACATGATTTCGTTAGAAATGAAAACATTAAAAGTTGGTGATAAAGTAAGTAAAAATCAACCAGTAGCATGGACAAAAAACTTTAGTCGGTCTGGTATGTATTGTGCTGGCAGTAATTCAGTAGTAGCTGTAATGCAATATGATGGACTAGGTCATGAAGATGCATATGTCACAACAGAAAAATTTGCAAATAAAATGACTAGAGATATTATTCGTGAAGTAAGTATTATAGTACCACCAGAAACAAAAGTAATCGATTTTATTAAAGATGTAGGTACAAAAGTTGATAAAACTGAATCATTAATTGAATTTGCCTATGACTATGGAATTGATAATTATTTAGACACATATGATATTGTTGATTTAACAGATGAAGATGATATAGATGAAAGTAATATTAAAGGTAATAGCAATTCTATTAAACTAATGGCAAAAACCGGCGAAATTATAGATATTAAATTATTTGTTAATAGTAAGAAAAATGTTGATAAACAATTATTGCAATATCATACTAAAATAGTTAATGAAACAAAAGAAACTATAGGTAAATTAGCCAGTTCATATAATAATAAAGACGATCAGATTAAAGCTAGTGATAATATACCTTTAAAATTTACTAAAATTGGTGGACATAAACTTAAAGGTGGGATGGAATTTCAAGGTGTGAGAATAGTATATCATATAAAACAAGAAGTTCCTTTGATGATTGGTGATAAAATCGCAAATAGATCTGGAGCGAAAGGCGTCATTTCAAAAGTATTAAATGAAGAAAATACGCCTATATCTAAAAGTTCAAAAAAACAAATTGAAGTTTTTATGAGTCCTACTACTGTTTTTTCTAGAAAGAATTTAACTATTTTAAAAGAGTTATATCTAGGAAAAATTATTAAACATTTAGACGATACTATAAAAGAAATGGCTAAAAATGAAAAAATTAAAACAAATGAAATTAGTAAATTAATATATGATATTTATAATATTTTAGGTAGTGAAGATACTAAAAAAGCAATTAATAATTTTTTAAAAGGTTTATCAGAAGCTCAATTTAGAAAAAAAATAAAAGAAGACGATTTTCAATTATTTTTTCCAGTACCACCATTTAGTACAGTATCTTTTGATAATATTAAAAATGCTGCTGAATTATTAGAAATTGAATTAGATGAATATGTTTGGATGCCGGAATTAGAACAATATACTAAAAAGAAAGTTCCAGTAGGATACTGCACAATAGTAGCGTTAGAACAATCAGCTGAAATTTATCTTAATGCCAGAAGTACAGCAGGATATCAAAGTCTTACTGGTCAGGCAACAAAGGGTAAAGGCCGTGAAGGTGGTCAAAGTTTAGGTCAGTTAGATTTAAATGCGTTATTAACATTAGATTGTCCAAGTGTTGTTTCTGAATTATATTCATTACGTAGTGATGATCACCAAACTAAAAGATCTGTTATTAATACAATTGTTAATAATGGTTCTGCTAATTTACCTAAGTCAGCTAAAGCCGGTAGTGGTGAAACAACTAATATGTTAAACGTTTTTATGAACAGCATGGGGTTATTTACTAATTAACTATTTTTTGACAACGGCAGATTTTTGAAATGAACTTAATTGTTTGTCGTTGTCAAAAAAACACAAACTTCATTACATTCATTAATTTTGTATGTCAGGAGAAAATTATGCGAGAAACGAGATATTCGCAAAAATTATGTCAATCAATTAGAAAATTGAATATAGGTAAAGAAGAAAAAACTCAATTACTTCTTTGTTTGTATCTTAATGGATGTCCTCTAGAAGATTGTGCAAAATTGTTTAACGTTACTGAAGAGAAAATTGTTAAATTTCTTGAATTTGAAGAATTGTATAAGCATCAAGCTTGTAACAAGTGTGGCAAACTAAAAAATAGAATAAGTCAATTCCGTCAATGTGAAGGACGATCTTTTACGATTTGTAAAGAATGTAATAACGACTATGGTAAAAAATATGGTAAAAAATATTATAAAGATAATAAAGAACATATAAAAGAATATATGAAAGAATATTATAAAGATAATAAGGAGAGAAAGAAAGAATATGTTAAAGCATATCAAGAAAAGAATCAAGAAAAAATAAAAGAATATCAAGAAAATAATAAAGAAAAAAGAAGAAAACAAAAGAAAGAATATAACGAAAAGAACAAACAGAAAAATAAAGAATATTATAAAAAATATAATAAATTTAATAAAGAGAAAAGACGAGATCAAAATAAAAAATATAAAAATAGTCAAGCATCTGTTGAACATGTTCAAAAACTCGTAAAATTTGAAGAAGTATTAGATAATCGAATACGATGTAAATATTGTGGACGATGGATGACGCCTACTGTTGGTCAAGTAACTAACAGATTACAAGGAACAGAAGCTAACGACAATAATTATATCTATTGTTCAGAAGAATGCAAACAGGAATGTCCAACATATAATCAAAAGAAATATCCTAAAGGTTTTAAACCAGCATCTTCAAGAGAAGTTGATCCAACATTAAGACAATTAGTTTTAGAAAGAGATAATTATACTTGTCAGAAATGTGGTAAATATGAAAATGTAAAATTGCATTGTCATCATATTATACCAGTAATTAACTCACCAATGGAAGCTAACGATTCAGACAATTGTATAACGCTTTGTAAGGAGTGTCATATGAAAGTTCATAAAACACCTGATTGTCAATATAGTCAATTAAGATGCAATAGTAAAGATTAGTATTTTTGACAACGGCAGATTTTTGAGATAAACTTGATTGTTTATTGTTGTTAAAAAAAATAAAAAAAGAGAAATTTTTACGTGTCTCATTTCACGGGTTTTATACTCTTTTCCTTGAGTTGACATAGTTTGATTTTGATTGCTATGTCTGGATGTCCCATTACTTACTGTAATGGTAATCTGAGTTTCTTCTTATGCTCAGAAACCATCCCCCTATATTTTTCATGCGGTCTGTACGGAGTTCGCTAAATCTCCTAAGGGAAACGCATGTGTGACCAATATCTATGGTAGCATATTTCAAACAATTCTATATAAGCAATTGTTATACATTAATAGATTAATCTATTAATGGGTCACTGGTGACAACACAAGATAGTTAGACTATCTTGGCAGTCTTGAGGCCCATTTTTAGAGCCTCCTCGACTGTCACCTGCTGTCCAATAAGTCCCGGTTCAACCGAAACTTCAGAAGGAGCAACAGGGTCGCCAGGGTGGAAAGTGAAAACCACTTCTTCACCCTGTTCTAGTCCCAAAATAACGACTGTAAAGTCGACTTCTGGTCCTAGAACACCCTTGACTACGCAATACACAGAACCTGTGTTTTTGCGATCGTCAAGGGTGACAATTTTGTTGTCAGGTAATTGAGAGAGATTGATTACTCCCAATCTACCAGGAATATTGGCTTTAAAAGCCCGACATCCTGGCATTAATGCATCATGAGAATATTCTTCCCATTCAGCATTAAGGAGTATTTGCTCCAATTGGATTGAATTAACCCCTTCAATTAGACTGCCTGCAGCCATTGGATCTAATTGTGCTCTTTGAGCAACACAATTTTCAAAATGACCCGGGGCAACCCGACGGGTTGTCTCAATTACCTCAGCGATGTGAAATCTATTATTAATATAGACCTCCTTTGGTTGTAAGGCCACCAAAAATATCTTTACGAGATAGAATTTCATAGAGTTATCACACTCTACTTATATCCATTCTTCAGATATTTCGCTCCCTCATATTCCATGCAGGTATATGAGAACCTATTATATAACTATAATTTCTATATAAAATTGGCGAATATCAAATTTTTACCGTTATCAAAAGAAAGGAAAATCAATGTCAGAATACTTTCATAGACTAATACATATAACAATATTGAATTTTAAATTCCTAATTGATTATTGGTTTATCCATTTTGTATTAATAATAATAGTAACAGTAGTTGAATTATATATATTAGCCAATAATAAAGAATAAAATAAATTCATAAAATTTTAACATTTTCACTTTTCATATAGAAATAATATAAGTAATAACGTTATTATTTTTTATAACTTATTCAATAGTATATACACGTTTTTTAATTTTAATCAAAAACAAGGAGATTTTTTATGACTAAAAGTCAAGTAGAACAAACATTAGAAGATTTAAATGTAGATGTCGAAAAAGTTAAAACTATGTATAAAAATAACAGTCAAAAAATTATTCCCAAAGAATGGTATTTTTCTATTATTTTTATGTGTATTAAAAATTGTGATATAAAACCTGATAATATTAATCATAATAAGCATGATAGAGTTGTTACGGTAGTTTGCAATTCAAAAAAAGAAGCTGAATTATTTGAATCTTCTTTTCATGCGAATGTGTTAACTTCTATTAATAAATATATTCAATTTATTAATAAAAACCCAAAACACTATAATCGTGCATTAATATTGGAAACTATTCAAGAGGGTATTAGTTTTACAATTAATTATTAAAAAAAAGGATTTTTTGATGGACGAATTAATTCCAGAAGATATTGATAGTAATGTTGAAAACAAATCACCTTTGGATTCAATAATAGAAAGTTATCAACCCAATGTTGATGGTGAAAAAATTATTGCGGAGTTACGACCTGGAGACTATGACAACTTTATAAAAGTGTTACAAATATTAAACAAAGAAAAAGACGATGATTTAATATCGATAAAAGAAAGTACTGTAACAAAAGGAAATTCAGATTGTGTAATCCAAGCTGATATGTCACCTGTCTTAAAAGACAAAAATGGTGAACCAGTCAGTTTAGATATTATTAATCCTAAAAAATATATTAAACTTCTAGAACAATTTAGAAGTCAAGATAATATTTTTATTATTGATGATGATGATAACAGTCGATTTATTCTTACAAATGGGGAAGTTAAATTATTTTTACCAAAAAGTGATAATATTCTTGAACAAGATGTTGAATCGTTTGATATTGATAATGGTGAAACAGTTTGTGAAAAACAAATTGATAAAGATACCAGAAAAATTATCAAAAACTTAGCAAAAGATCAAGACTATTTAGATTATCTTATTCAAGATGGTGAATTAAAAGCAATCTATATTCCAGATACTGCGGTTTACACTTTTTCAGAATATAAAACTGAAGAGAAAGCTCAAAATCTGGATGAAACTAATGCTGATTTAGCTTTAAGAAGTAGTAACTTTTTACCAGTAGAAAGTGAGAATTATAGTTTATATATTGTTAAAAATGGGGATGATTATATTTCTTTAACAGATTGTGCCGCGGGTGGTAAAATAGCTATTCGCGTTAGTGAATCTTTAGAGATAGCTACTGGTGGGAATTTAATATTTTAAATTTATAATTACACCTTTTGACAACGGCAAAAAAGTTCACAAGTTCAAAAAAATTGCCGTTGTCAAAAAGGAGTTAAGAATATGCGCGAAACAAAGTATTCTAAAACCCTTTATCATACAATTAGTCAATTGAATTTGGATAAAGAAGAATTGAAAGGGATTATTCTTTGTTTATATCTTAATGGTTGCTCAACTGAAGATTGTTCAAAATTATTTGGAACAATTGAATCTAATATTATTAAGATTATTCAATTTGAAAATTTATATAACTATCAATCGTGTAGCAAATGTGGAAAATTAAGAGATCGTCAAAAAGATTTTCGTCGAACTAATACTACAATTTGTAATATTTGTAGGCGGAAATATAATAGAGAACTCGATAAGAAATATTATCAAAAGTACAAAGAAAAGAAACGCATCTACCAAAATAAAGAACAAAAGAAGATTTATATGAAAAATTATTTTGATAATAATAAAGAAAAAAAGAAAAAATATGACAAAGATCATCATAAGAAATATTATCAAAATAATAAAAATCAAATAAAAGAATCTGTTAAAAAATATAGACAACAATATGCAAATATTAATTATGTTCAACAACTTAGTCAAATTGAAGAAATATCTGGAAATCAAATCAAATGCAAATATTGTGGTAAATGGTTAAGACCTACTGTTTGTCAAGTTAATAATAGATTAGCAGGTATTAATACTAACGATCGAGGTTATATTTATTGTTCAGAAGAATGTAAAGAATCTTGTCCGATTTATGGTCAAAAGAAATATCCAAAAGGTTTTAAACATGCAACTTCAAGAGAAGTTAATCCAGAATTAAGACAACTTGTATTATTAAGAGATAATTACACTTGTCAGAAATGTGGTAAGTTTGAAAATGTTAGTTTACATTGTCATCATATTATTCCACATATTAACTCTCCTCTTGAAACAAATGATCCGGATAATTGTATTACACTTTGTAAAGATTGTCATAAATTAGTACATAAACTTCCAGATTGTGGTTATCATGAGTTGAGATGTCGTTAACATCATAAAATTCAAAAATTTGCCGTTGTCAAAAATAACAATAAGGAAATTGAATATGCTTGAAAAAACTATAAAACAGATTTTAAATAAGAAAATTAAGAACTGGATAGATAGTATTACAGATATTGAAGTAAAAAATTTAATTAAAAATAATTTAATTATTACTGGTGGATGTTTCACATCTATGATCGTTAATGAAGAACCTAATGATATAGATTGTTATTTTCGAAATAAACAAACTGTTTTAAAAGTTGCTCAATATTATGCAAATCTTTGGAATGAGAAAAAAGAAAAGGATAATGATAAACAAGTTAATAAAGTAAATAAGAAATGTAAAGTAATGGTATTAGATGGAGCAAATCCATCACAAGAGATTAAAGATTATTATTGGAATTTAAAAGAAGGTGAAAAAACAGGGGCAGTTATTATTGATAATTGTCCTCCTGAAAGAGTTAAAATGGTATTCCCATCAGATGGGTTTACAGGTGATCCAGAAAAAGCAAATGGATCAGAAGAATTAGGGACAGATTCAGTTAGTTATAATAACCAAGAAATAATTGAAGAATTAGATGAAATTAAAGCAGAAGAAATAATTAAAAAAGAAAAAGAACCTTATTTTCCAGTATTTATTTCTTCTAATGCAATTACATTATCTAACAATATTCAAATAATTGTCAGATTTTATGGGGAACCATCTGAAATTCATGACACTTATGATTTCGCTCATACAAAAGCATATTATGATTATGGAAAAGATGTTCTTTCTATTCCAGCACAAGTGTATGAATGTGTGATCAATAAAACTCTTATTTACACTGGCAGTCAATATCCTGTATGTTCAATTTTTAGATTAAGAAAATTTGTTCAAAAAGGTTGGAAAATTAATGCTGGTCAAATATTAAAAATGAGTATGCAAATAAGCGAATTAGATTTAATGGATATTAATGTTCTTGAAGATCAATTAATTGGAGTAGATTCGATTTACTTCATGAATTTAATTGAACAATTTAGGAAACAAAAAGAAAAAAATCCTAATTTTGAATTAACATCAGATTATATTGTATCGATAATAGATAAGATATTTTAATCATGTTACAATTTAATACTGCACAGTTTTCATATCGTGGAGAAAATCGTTTTGATATCACTTATGCAACAAATAGTATTTTTTCTCCAACTAAACAGTTAGTTCTTTCTTATAAGTATAATAATATGTCTAAAAAAGAATATACTAAAAAATATTACGAATTAATGAGAAAATCATATAAAACTAATTTTAATAAATGGCAAGATGTTTTAAATCGAGAACATTTAACATTTGTTTGTTATTGCAATAAAAGCTCATTTTGTCATAGATTTTTACTAAAAGATATTCTTACTAAATTAGGAGCAAAATATTTAGGAGAAATATAATTATTATTCTAAAAAAGGAGACAAGGTTAACTTAATTTTAATAAGGAGATTTTAATAAATGTCAGACTTACAAGAAGTAGAATCACTTGAAGATTTATCACCTGGTAATAAAATTCAATATATTGATTATAATGAATTTCACTCAACAAATGAAATTATAACAAACCAATATATTGAATTTGAAAATTTAGGTATTAATCTGATTAATGACATTAAAGATAAAAAAATTCGTAAAATTGTTTTATCTGAATTTATTAATCATTTTCATGAAAACATTTCACCTGTTATAGATTTTCAAAAAACACAAATTGATAGTGATGAAGATAAACTAGGATTAAAAGTTTATACATTTTTATGTATAGATTGTTATCTGACAATAATACCAAAGTTTCTTGAAGGGTTAAATATTTACTCAATAAACGAATTTGAAAGGTATTATTATGAAACATTGGATGCCGATCCTAGTAACTTTAAAGCTAATTTTGTAAAATCTATTCAAGACTTATATAAAAATATTAAAAATTTAGAATCATTAGACAAAACTATTAAAAACGATGAAAACTATAAAAAATTAGTTAAAAAATATGAATTTTATATAAGTTTAATGAACTTTGGAAATATTGATAATTTTTTAAATAATTATTTCAGACCAGTATTATCAAAAAATGAAGTTGATATTGCTTGGCGAATAATTTAATAATTATTGTGTGTCTACTATAAAAATATATACGCCGAAATCAAATATTAATAACTGAAGAATGTAAATAATTTGAATAATTTAAAGGAGATTCTATATGTCTAAAACCTGGGATAATAGAACATATATATGGAGTTTCAAAATTGATACAACTTGGTGGAATTATAATATTAACAATAGCTGGAATGGCGTTTGTAGAATTATTCGAAAATAAAAATAATAAAAAGAACACACAATATTCGGATGAGTTATTTACTCAAGATATGAATTCTGAGATTATGGATGAATTAAAAAACGATTTAAATAAACACAGAGAAAATATTCGTGAAGACTTTTAATATTAATCAAACTTAATTAATTGGAGATTTTTTATGAAAAATGAAATTGAATTAATTACTAGATATGCTGAAATAAAAAATGATATTGATAATTTAAATAAAGAAAAAAATGAAATTCGTGATATACTTGCTCAAATATTACATGATGAAGAAACTAATAGTAAGATTATTAAAGACGAATATGGGAATAAGTGGAAAGTCACGTATCAAATGTTAAATAGAAAAAAAGTTAATTACTCATTTTTATATGATGTAGTGGGATCTGACATATACGACGAAATCGTCACATCTGAAGAAACTACTTCATTTATAATACGGAAAGCACCAAAAAAGAAAAGTGAATCAAAATTTACAAAAGAAGCACCAAAAAAAATAAAAAAAGACGTTTCAAAGGAACCACCTAAAGGTCAAATTGAATATTAGAATTTTGACAAAAACTATATAACGGATAAATATTACATAAAAAATTCAAATTTAAACGAAAAAAGGAAAACGATATGGCTAATAATTATTGTCAAAGTAGTACGTTCGTTGATATTCCGGAAAACCAGATTGAAGAGGCAAAAACTATCGTAAGCCAAGTCGAGAAAGAGCTTGAATCAAGTGACGAAGGATATGCTGGATTCATGACTAAATTTAGTGATGATGGGGTGTTAATTTATGATGAAGAAAGTATAGACCCCAATCATGTAGAATTTTTAATCAAAGAACTGGTCGAACAATTTAACTTACCTGGAAAACATCTTTGTTCATGGGCATATACATGTTCTAAGCTAAGAATTAACGAATTCGGAGGTGGGGCTTTTGTCGTACAAAAAGGGAAAGATACTGTTTGGGTTGATGCGGTGCAAGAAGTTTTGTTAAAAGTTAATTAAGAAAAAGTCGAAACTATGTAGTTAACATAATCTTAAAGACTTCAGCTTGTATTATGTCAATAATTAATATAATACAAGCTGATTGATTTACAAAATGGAGAAAAAATTGATAGACGTAAATATTAATTGCAAAGATTGTCAGAATAGAAATAATAACATTTGCACTATTAGCGGCAAAAAATTGAATCAAATGAAGATTTCAGTTTCTGATTGTCCGATTTTAAATAAGAAACAAAAAGGAAAAAATATTGAACAAAATAGTAATATCAATAAGTGGTGGAATGGATAGCTCAACATTAATGGGCAAATTTTTAAATGAAGGTTACGAAGTATATCCTGTGAGTTTTACATATGGATCCAAACATAATAAATATGAAAACGAAGCTTGTAAAAATGTATGTACTCATTATGGATATAATGAAATTCCTATAATCAATTTAGATTTTATTAATCAATTATTTAAATCTGATTTATTATCTACTGGTGGAAAAATTCCAGAAGGTCACTATACAGATAAAAACATGGTCAAGACAGTAGTACCTGGTAGAAATTTGATATTCGCATCAATAGTAGCTGGTTATGCAGAATCTATTGGAGCTAATTATATAGGGTTAGGTGTTCACGCTGGTGATCATCATGTTTATCCTGATTGCCGTCCAAAGTTTATTGAAAAACTAAATGAAACGATAATCGAATCGTCAGAAGGAAAAGTGACAGTGTTAACACCATTTCTACATATGACAAAAAAGGATATATTAGAAATTGGATATGGGTTAAATGACGAATTTAAAGTTCCATATCATTTAACTAGAACTTGTTATAAAGATCAAGTAAAAAGCTGTGGTCGATGTGCAAGTTGTGTAGAAAGATTAGAAGCTTTTGATCTAATTGGTAAAAGAGATCCGATTATATATCATAAAGAATCAATATTTGAAAAAAGTATTAACTTTTTGAAAAAATCACTTAAAACAAAAAAAGGATAATTAATGGATACAACTAGATCATTAAGTAAAACATATAAATTTGAATGTGCTCATCGATTGAATTTGGATTATAATAGTCCATGTTTATCTTTACATGGACATTCATATAAGGTGAAAGTAAAATTATATGTTAAAGAATTAAACCATAATGATATGATTATTGATTTTATGAAATTAAAAACATTTCAAAAACATCTTGATGATGTATATGATCATTCTATCGTTGTAAATGTTAATGATAAAGAGTTAATGAGAGTCGTGGAAGAACTTAAACAAAAATGTGTAAGATTTAAAACGAATACTACGTCTGAAAGACTTGCAGAAATTTTCTGTGAAGAATTTTATCAGATGTATCAAAATGAAATTGAGTTTAAAAAACTTGAAGTCACAGTTTGGGAGACAGAAAAAAATGAAGCTAGTTTCATAATGGAATTTTAGCTTTACTTGGGCAAGGAATAGTCCTTGCCCATTTTTTTTACTTTTAAAGAGTTCATATAGAAATTAGTATAATATACGTGTTCGTTAACATTTATATTTTTGGTAAAAGGAGAAAAATGGCAACGTTATACATTGTTAGAGGTTTACCTGGAAGTGGCAAATCTACTGTAGCTAAAAAATTAGTTAAAGTAGAAAGACATAGAGAAACAGATATGTATTTTATAACTGATGGTCAATATCAATTTAACCCTAAATTAATCAAAGTTGCACACGAATGGTGCAAAAAAGAAATTAGAAATTTAATGGAAACAGAACAATCAGATTGCGCTGTTTCTAATACATTTACACAACGATGGGAATATCAACCATATATTGAACTCGCTAAAAAATGCGGTTATACTATATCAATCGTTGAATGTCATGGAACTTGGAAAAATATTCATAATGTGCCAGACGATGTTATAGCTCAGATGAAAAATAGATGGGAACATCATATCGTATAGAGTTATTTATGTTTATTTAGATCAAAAAATTGCCGTTGTCAAAAAAATGGAGAAATATAAATGTCAATTGAATTTAATGAGAACTTAACTGCATTAGAAAAGTACAATATGATTAGAACTGAAATATTTGACAATATATTTAAAAATTCAAAAAATGTTCAATCAATGTTATCAACAATACCAACAACTTCAATATATATTGATGATAAAAAAATAAAATTAAAATCAATAATAGAATTTTATACTAAATTTCTAGATAGTTATAACCCATCAATATCTGAACGATTCTATTATATTTATCATGATATCCAAGAATTAGTAACTTGTAAATATTGTAAAAAAGTTAAACCAAAATTTAGATCATTTAATGTAGGCTACAGAACATTCTGTTCAAATGAATGTTCTGTACATAGTAGGCAACCTATTTCAAAAAATAAATCACAAAATAAAATTAAAACTAAACCGACTAATAAACTAAAATCAAAACCAATTAGTGACAATAATGAAGTAATCACACATAATAAATTAGAAAATAAAAGTTTTAAAGATTTTATTCCATTTTTAATTAAATATGATGTCAAGTATGAAACTAATTATAAAGAAATAACACCATATAATTTAGATATTTATATACCTGAACATAAAATTGCAATTGAATTAAACAGTATATTTAAAGATACTGAATTATCTGGAAAAACTAAATATTATTTTAGTAAAAAGAAAAAATATTTCTTAGATAATAATATTCAAATTCTAAATATATTTGAAGATGAATGGATTACTACACCTAATATAATCAAAAGTATGATTTTAAATAAATTAAAATTAAGTCCTAAAAGGATATATGCTAGGAAATGTAAAATAGACATAGTTGATTCTAAAAAAGCTAAATTATTTCTAAATACACATCATGTTCAAGGTGGCATTCATAGTAAATACTGTTTTGGACTATATTACAATAGACAGTTAGTTAGTTTATTAACAGTAGGCGCATCTAGGTATAATCAAAATTATAAATATGAATTACATAGATTTTGTAGTTACTTAGGACATAATGTAATAGGTGGGTTTTCTAAATTATTAAAATTTGCAATTAAATATTTAGATATGAATAGTTTAATTACTTATGCTGATTTAAGATTAGGGGATGGTAATGTTTATGAAAAAAATGGATTCGATTATATTGGATGTAGTCAACCTAATTACTTTTATGTAAAAGGTAATGAATTAAAAAGATCATCTAGAGTACAATTTCAAAAACATAAATTAAATGATAGATTAGAATATTTTGATGACAATGAAACAGAATGGGAGAATATGCAAAAAAATGGGTATGACAGAATTTGGGATTGTGGTAATGCTTGTTATGGATTGAAAACAGAATAGTATTATTTTTGACAACGGCAAAAAAGTGAATTACTAAAAATAAGACCCAGAATAATTTCTGGGTCGTTTTTAATGGAGATTTTTTATGATTCAGATCAAGGACGAAAGAAATCTTTTAGATCAATTAAGAAAAAATGGAAAATTTTTAACAACTCATGGTGAAATTAAAGATTTTTTTAAAAATAATTATATGCCACCAAATGTGTTTATTGATTTTAACTATGAATTGTTTTCAACAAGAACTCAAAAAAATTTAAAAAAGCTTAGTGATTTATTTAATTGGAAATGGAAATATGTAATTAAATATAAAGCAAGTCCAAAACGACATGGTTATTTTGTGTATGGAATCGGAAAAAACAATAGGATTGTTAATTTTCATAGGAAAGAAACTAATTGTTCTGTAGCAGGACAAACAATATGTCATATTGAAAATAAATCTATACAAGTAAGTAAATTACTAAATATTGATTCATTTGTTAAAAAATCAAAAGAGATAAAAACTGTAATTAAATTATTAGATTTGACAATTAATGATTTATATATTGAACGTTTAATATTTAATAAAATATAAGGAGATTTTTAGTGGAAATATTTAAAATTGAAGAAACCTTTCGAGACAAATTCAAATCAAAAAATGGATGTTTTTGTGTGGATATTGATATTCCCCCTATAGATATAATGTGGAATAAATACAACAATATAGTTAAGATACAGGAGTTAATTAAAAATTCTACATTTATGCAATTTGATATTAACTCACATCGTATACCTTTTCCGGATAATTCTGTAACTGAAATTATGAGTATTCATAATATTGGTAGAGGTAATATATATAGTTTTGGGGAAATTGCCAGAGTGTTGACTAAAGATGGAAAATTAATTGTTAGAAATGCGAATGCAAGTGTATTTGAGGGTTTAATATCAATATTTGAAGATATTTTTGTTCAAAGAAAACAATTAAACAATAGTAACATTAATAATAGCGAGTTGACATTTGAGTGTACTGGAGTCAATCCGTTAGATTTAAGTTTTATTTAAGAGAAAAAATAAATTAGGTTAGATATTACTTGAACTGGAACGTATTAATTTATGTTCCAGTTTTTTATTTTTTGACAACGGCATAAAGTTGAATATTCTCAAATTTAATATAGAAATTATATATTAAAAAATCACTAAAGGAGAAAACAATGGATTTATTTAAAGAGAGAGAGGAACTACAGGACCAGGTAAGGAAGATAGAGGAAATAATCAGTAAAGAATACTCCTTGCAGGACACCTTCTACTTCCTCCAAGATTGGGAGGAAGGCCCAAGTAAAGAAGTTACTAATTACCTAAAGAAGATTGGGGGAATCCCTGAATGTTATGGGGTGCAGCACTCCGGCTGGCACGGATTCTCAGAATGCTGGTGGATACCCCGGAGGTACGTGGATGAGGATGGGGATTTCGAATTACCGGAGACCCTAAAACCCTAATTCTGAGGTAAACCGCAAGACCCGGGACAAGTCTCTAACTGTCCCCATCCGAAGCCCTGGGAGATGTAAAACTTGGGATTGAAAAAACTCAAGGAAAAGAGTATAAAACCCGTGAAATGAGACACGTAAAAATTTCTCTTTTTATTTTTTTTGACAACGGCATAAAGTTGAATATTCTTAAGAAATAATATAACAATATTTTTTTAATATTCTCAGAGTTAATATAGAAATTACTATAATATGGAATCTTTGATAAAGGATTATATTCCATGGATGTTGTTAGATTTTCTAACAACGTTCAGGTGGTGAACGTAACTCCTCATGAGTTGTCTTTTATAGACAATGATGAGGTTGTCATCGTTCCCACTAGTGGGATTCTGATTAACGCGAAAATTGTTAATCAGGAAATTCCGGAAAGCAATGTAATATTTTGCATTCCGGAATTTGTGGCGGATCAAGAGTCTGAGGAAAACCTCAGACATCTTGAGACGTCACTCCCAACTGGAACCTTGGTAGTAGGATCCATTATTGCGGCACAGGCCTATCCAGGCCGTGTTGTAGGAATGGTTCCTGCACCAGGATTCGAGAGGGTGCCACCCGCTGAAAAGCGGATGGATACCTCTCGATTCACTCGTTACCAAGCGTAACGAGTGGTTCTAGTGGATAACGCAGAGTAGGCTGGCAAGACTCTGCGGTTACTCTTGAATATATGTATATATGAGAGAGAAATTAAAAGCTAGTCCTCTAGACTAATTTATTAGTTAAAATCATCCGAAAGCCTAAGGATGTGAGGTTGGGTTATTCCCATTTACCACTTAGAGTAAAATAACAATACATCAAAGTAAAGATGTAAAAACTCATAATAATACTTATGTAAAAAAGATTCAACAGATATCAACTGTTGTAAAATAAAATCAGGTTTAACTTATACCTGTCCCAACGGAAAAATATAAGTAAGGAAGCCAAAGCTTCTGGATTCCAAAAAAAACTCAAGGAAAAGAGTATAAAACCCGTGAAAATGAGACACGTAAAAATTTCTCTTTTTATTTTTTTTGACAATATTAGAAAATTCATATTTGAGAAAAATAAAAAAAATAACTCCCCAAAAAGATGGGGAGTAATATTATTCATGATAACACGATAATTGTTGTCATAACGAACACATTAACTGTTATTATATATGGCCAAATACTCATATAATTCATTTCTTTCTCCTTTATTATAGTTAATATTATTACTAATATTTCTATATTAAATCATTGAATATAAAAATAATTTGTAGTATTTTTATCTATTTTAAAAGAGATTTTTATGAAAATTGAATTTATTTATTTTTCATATTTGATAAAGAAATAATATAAATAAAGTAATTTATAATTTTTATTTATAGAGGTTTAATCATCTGTGTAAGATAATCTAACCAATATTTTGATTTTGGAGATTTTTTGATGAACACTATTAAGGGTAATTTAATTAAATTAGCTCAATCTGGAGAATTCGATATTGTCATCCATGGTTGTAATTGTTTTTGTACCATGGGAGCTGGAATCGCTAAACAAATCAAAAAAGCTTTTCCTAAAGCTTATGAATTAGACAAAATGACTGCTAAGGGAAATTTGGATAAACTTGGAACTTTCACAGTTGCATACCTTCGCAATAAAGAATTGGCTATCGTCAACGCTTATACTCAGTTTGGGTATGGTCGAAATCAATGCCATGCAGATTACGATGCAATCAGATCTGTTTTTCAATCTTTAGCAAATGACATTAAAGAAAAATGTCCTAATGCACGAATTGGTTATCCTGCTATTGGAGCTGGTCACGCTGGCGGAGATTGGGACATCATTTCAAAAATTATTGATAAAGAATTTGAAGGTTTAGATCATACTCTCGTTCTTTTATAATTTGAATTTTCAATAACCCCGAGCTAAAGCACGGGGGATTTTCGTAGATATGGAGATTTTTTGTTAATAATGTGTCAAACAAAATATTCAAAAAAATTATTTAATACTATCAGATCAGCGAAATTAGATTCTGAAGAATTAATAGGTGCTTTATTATGTTTATATATTAATAGTGTCTCAATTGACGATTGTGCAAAATTATTTAATTCCACTAAAGAAAAAATTACTAATATACTAAAGTCAGAAGGTTTGTATAACTTTAAAGCTTGTAATAAATGTGGTCATTTGAAAAACATTATTACTGGGTTTCGTCAATATAAAGATAGAGATATTCGAATTTGTGTCGTTTGCGAAAAAGAATATAATCAAAAACAAAAGAAAAAGTATAATAGAGCTAATAAAGAAAAAAAGAAAAAGTATAATCAAAAGTATTATCAAGAAAACAAAAAAGAACTATTAAAAAAAGATAAATTATATTATCAAAAAAACAAAAAGGAAATAAGAAAACGGGGTCAAAAGTATTATCAGGAAAACAAAGAAAAGATATTGGTCAATTATAGACAATATAACAAAAAACTTGCATCATTAGAATTAGTACAAAAATTAGCAGAATATGAAGAAGTTTTTGAAAATCAAATCAGATGTAAATATTGTGGTCAATGGTTGATTCCTACTATAAGTCAAATACATAATCGTTTGAATGGTGTTAAGATTAATGACCATAGTTATATTTATTGTTCAGAAGAATGTAAAAGAGAATGTCCAACTTATGGTCAAAAAAAATATCCAAAAGATTTTAAACCAGCTACTTCAAGAGAAGTTAATCCAGAATTAAGACAACTTGTATTATTAAGAGATAATTACACTTGTCAGAAATGTGGTAAGACTCAAAAAGAGTTAAACACAGGTTTACATTGTCATCATATTATTCCACATATTAACTCTCCTCTTGAAACAAACGATCCGGATAATTGTATTACACTTTGTAAAGATTGTCATAAATTAGTACATAAACTTCCAGATTGTGGTTATCATGAGTTGAAATGTCGTTAATTATTTTTGATTTTGAAAGTGTTAAAAACAGGGAGTCTGCATTTATAGCAGACTCCCTTATTTTTAATGAAATGGATATGAAACTATACTGTTACTTTACTTGGTGTAGCAGTATTATCCGGATCGACAGCAGTACCAACTTCATCTTCTTGTGTACCCCACTGTGTAGTTTCACCACCAGTAGTACGAGCCCAGTAACGATTGTATGTACTGTCACTATCATTACTAGCAGAAGTACCCATCATATGCATACCAGCCAGTAACTCAACTACTTTGTCTGTTACTTTAGGTTCACTAGATGTTTGTGGTGTGTTATCAAAAGAAAAGGTAACACTATGTTGAGCAACATCATTTGCTGTAATATCACTATTAATTGTATCTAACGGAATGTTCGTAGGGAATACTCCGGAATAAATATAACATTCTTCGATATCATCAGCAGTTAATTGTTCATCCTTACTCCTGGTTGGTTTAGTAATTGCAACTGCCACCCATCCCTTGTAGTTAGCAGGAATAAACCTATTTCCATCAAGAGGACTCACTCCAGAAAAGGGATCAAACACAGAAGCCCATCGTTTAATAATATTTAAAATTGGTAAATTTTGATATTCTCTAAATGTTAATGTAATTTCACGAGTTGTAGTCACATTAGCAACAAAAGAGCTACCAATTTGACCTTGACCCATAACATCAACTTTAGTCAATGCCTGTGTATGTGGAGTAAAACCTTCACAAGTAGAATGCAACCACTGAGAAGCACGTTTTACTCTTTCATCACCACCAAAAAGTTCATTAGGCAATCCAAAAATTACTTGAAAATAACCAGAAATATAAGGATGGTTATTACGAAAATGTCCACCAATGTCTCTAGTCAAATAATCAGGTTTTTCTCGCTCACCATCAGCATTATCAAAATGTGTAGCAGTCCTACTGATAATGTTTGTAGCTGAATCTCCCATATATTACCTCCAAAATATTTTAATCTAGCATTAAAAATGCTAGATTTTTTTATTATTTTTTATTATGCAACAGAAATGTAAACGTTAATACGTTCGATAACTCTCAGAGGTTTCAACATAATGTAAACGTTTAATTCAGAACCAATTTCATCAAATTGAACATTAACAGAATATGAACTCAAAACATTCAACGCTTCAACATCACCACCAGTATATTTGCTCAGAAAGTTTTCAACTCTAGCTTGACCTTGATTAATCCAAAAAGGAGTACCTTTTCTTTGTAATAAATCTTTCAATAAAGGTGGTACCATTTTTCTAACGAATGCAACAAATTTAGCAGCATGTAAACGTTTTAAAATACTTAAACGTTTCCAACTGGTGAACTGTGATAAAATATATTTACCGTCAGGTTCAACAATTGTAACATTCATTTCAGCATCAATCAAATCACCACGTTCTGTATGATTAGCTTTATAAATTAACTCAATAGGTTCTGTGATTGCACCTTTTTCAATACCTGCAACTGGTTCTGCTAAGAAATAATTACCATCAATAGTCAAATGTCTTTCAATAGCGTGATACACAGGACTAATCGTCATCATTTCGCCAGTATATTCATCTCTGCGTTTTCTGAATTGAGGATAAATTGTACTGGTCCAATTGTTCCAAGGCACGTCATTCAAGCGAGCATCTAGATCATCAGTATAAGTATAATTAAAACCTGAATCGCCTAAATGAATACAATCTTGACGGTAATCAGCTAACTGCCGACCTGCATTTTGTGTTGCAGGACTCCATTCACCGGTGAGAATATAATCAGGTTGGAACCATGGATAAGTAACTTCTCGAAGTTGTTCAATGGAACCATCAATACTTGTTAACGATCCATTGTATGCTTGAGTCGCTAAACCTTCGATATGTTCATCAATATAAATATTACCGGTGTACTCATCATATAACGGAATACCGCTACCTGTTCCATCCGTTGTTCCATCACTACCACTTGCAAAAAAGATACCTTTTTCACCTGTTACAATCATACCCGTTCCAGCAGGACTACCGGAACTAAGGATCATCATTATCTGTTTACGAAGTGCGGTGGAATTTTCAGGTTCTGTTTTACTTTTTAAATTTTGAGCAGCAGACCCTACACAACATCTAATTAATTCAGAACGATCATTAACGACGTTTTGAATATAAAGAGACTGTCCAGAAGATAAATCTCTAATTTTAATTCCTTCAGGAGTAGTGTTCACCATAGAAATCGTCCAAGGACCTTCAACAAGCGTTTCATACCCTTCATCATCTACGTAATAAACACCAAGATCCATAAAAAGATAAGGATATTTTACATTTCCATCTTCATCAGTGTACATTTTTTCTAATTCAACATTTCTAGCACCTTTAATCTTATAATTATTATAATAGGCACCAGCCCCAATTGCATAAAAGGCATAAACAATATCAGAATCTACGCCTGCTGTCTCATCAGGAATTTCAAGTGTACAAGGATATCCAGTATCGTTAACAACATTAAACGGAGAATATTTAAATGCTCCTGTAGATGTACCAGTTGTACCGGAATAATCTGAATCTAAAGTAATTTCAGTAGAACCATCAGTTTGTAAGTCAATAGAAACAATTTGTTTAGCATATTGAACCCCACCTTCTGTTTCTTCTGTACTAAAAAACCAATCTCCTTCACCTAAATCTGATGTGACATCACTATCTGCAATTACTGTTTTTGAATTAGCCCAATTAAATGCACCTGTAATTTGTGTTACTAAATCAGCTTCTATAGATCCTGATTTTTTAATTAATACTTGAGCTTGTTTAGCATCTTCTGGAACTAAACGAACATATAGTCCTCGACCAGTAAGCTGCATTGATTTATCCATAATATAATGGGATTTACTGGTACGATAAAAATTAGGTTCACCAAAAGTATTTTGAAATTCACCTTGTGAGGTAACTTCAACAATTCTATTATGAGGACCTTTTGGACAAACACCTACATTAAATACAGTTCTACCAACGGCAGACGGTGGGGCAACATAAGATACATCTTCAATACTTACATAAACCCCCGGTTCTCTACGATCTGTAATCATAAAAAATTTCCTTTCCGATTATTATATTGTTTTACAGCGGCAAAAAAATGATTCTTTTAACAAATAATAAACCATTCAATCGTTAATGCCGAATCTAACTCGATCCATTTTGGTGCAAAACAAATATGTGAAAATAAATGATTTGTGCTACCACTGGTAAAATACAACCCAGCTTCTGAAATTTGTTGTGATTCACCAGGACTTAATATCGATGGTTCGCCATCATTAATTACACAAGTACATTTAACTTTTGAATAATATGTATTATCACCATACCCACCACCCATAAGTTCAATTGAACCATCTGTATTAATTGGTTTAACAACACCATCAGTACCACTATTTGATTCTGCTGAATATGAAGTGTTTAAAGTTATTGGTGTAAATAAACCTGTGTCATCTAAAGTTGCATCATTGATTACTGGGGTATTATCACTAATAGTGGCACCACCACTTCCTACACCAAAACCAGTAACAATGTAATTTCTCCAATCATTACCAGAACCTGTGTTAGTATCAAAAAGACGTTGAGCACTAAATTCTCTACCAGTACCAACAACAAGATTTGGTCCTTCTTCAAGAAATTCATTTTTACTATTCATATTTTTTAAAAAAAGACGAACCCATCCTTTTACAAAAGGATTTTTTTGTGAAGCTAAACGATCAAAAATACGGTGATCATCTTCAAGAATTATATTATTTGTATTACTCATTAAAAAATTCTCCTATTTTTACATTTCAATTATTTCAAATGATTCTGCAATATTAAAATTATCAGTTTTATTAATTTTTTGTTTTTGTAAAATATAATCTGAACCATTTTCAACATATTCTACTTCAATATAATCTCTATTAATATAACCTTTTTTAGGATGTTGGTATAATCGTGGTGATATATCAAATATCCGAAAAACATTATTACGGATTATTAATGAATCGTGAAAAACATTTAATTTCATTAATAACCCTATACGATTAAAACCTTGATAAATATCGTCTAATAAGATTATATTTTCTTCATAATCAAACCCAATTATTTTTCTAGCGTTTTCGTAACTATCTAAATAATTATAAATATAATCACCAATTAGTAAATCAGTAATATCATTTATATTTTGATTTATGGGTCTCACCCAATTATAATTTAAACTAAATTGAAATCGTTTATTAGATATGATAGAAAACCCGGACATGGGATTAATATAAAAAGTTTTAAAATTATTATCTGTTAAAGATTTTTGACTTAATTCATTGCATTTTATTAAATTTACATTATAATCTATTAATTTATTATTTAAAAAAGTAGGATATAAATGATTGAAATTGTATCGTGTTATAATAGTTATTAACTCTTCAATAGTATTATGATATTTTTGATTATATAATTCAAAAATGTGTAACATTTCATTATATTTTTTAAAAATATTAATTAATGATTTATCAAAGGATATTTTAGAATCATTATGACACATTATTAATTTATGATTAAAATCATCTAAAAAACTATTATTTGTATTATATTTTAATTTGTAATGTTTATTAACACTCTCAATTAATGATAATATATCTTCATATGTTTTTCCAGATACTAAAGTATTAACATAATCTATTATGTCTATATCGTCAATTTTATG
>Ga0102926_1000390_pt1 | contig 25048 bp, 22 predicted proteins | sample SalPonR1_A_D2_MG_FD_78173 | JGI IMG/M metagenome (GOLD analysis project Ga0102926, IMG submission 78173) | Salt pond soil microbial communities from South San Francisco under conditions of wetland restoration - Salt Pond MetaG R1_A_D2_MG | ecosystem: Environmental > Aquatic > Marine > Intertidal...
AATTGTAAATGAAAAATTTTTTCTTATAATATTTCAAGACAATACGTACGTTGTTTCAAAACATAGGTATATAGTCTCTTAAAAATAATCTTTGAGAAAGATGAATGTTTGAAAAAGAGTTTTTAACATTTTCATTTTTAATATAGAAATAATATAATTAAAATATATTCTTTTTTGAGGTTTTAATAATCTAGAACTAAAGCTTGAGGAATTTCGTAGATATGGAAATTTTTTGTTAAAAAAGGAGATTTTCTAAGAAATATTATGTATAATATCGATAAGTTTATTCCTGTAATATATCATTTAAAACAAATATCTAATATATTTGCAGATAAAGGTAATCATTATCAAATGTTTTGCCCTTTTTGTAACGATTCAACAAGAAAGGAAAATCCAAATCATGGACATTGTTATGTAAGTAAAGAATTACCTGTATATTATTGTCATAGATGTGGAGCATCTGGAACAATAATGAGTTTATTAATATATACTAATTTCGAAGATGTTGATACAATCAATGATCTTAAACAATTTGTCAAATATGATTTTGTAAAAGATCATTTATACAATTCATCAAAAAAATCAGTTAATGAATTAGATCTTTATCAATTTATTAAAAATAAAATCAATAATATAGATAATGAAGAATTAACTTTATTTAAAAATAATATTTATCAAAGATTAGGAGAAATAAATTATGGTAAATTTTTGATATACCCAGATTATATTAATATAGCTAATAACGAATCTCATAAATTATTATCAGTTTGTTTTAATAATAGGGATAATCAATTTATTGAATCTAGATTTATAAATCCTGTTGGAAAAATTAGATATAAAAAAAATAATAAAAATTTTCAATATTTTTTTCAAAAATGGAATTTTGAGAATATTAATAATATAATAATTACTGAAGGTGTATTCGATGTTTTAAATTTATATTTATATAACAATTCATTTCGTTCATTAAATAATTTTTATTTATCAATGTGTGGAAAACGATATTTAGGAACTATTGAATCATTATTATATCAAGAATTATTATTTGGAGAATATCAAATTAATCTCATTTTTGATAATGATAATAAATATATTAATTTTACTTTAGCTAAATGTAAAAAAATAGCTCAAATTATTAACAATAATATTACAATAAAAGGATGGGTTCCATTAAATTCTATTAAAGATACTGGTGATTATCCGTGTCTTATAGAAATATAATAATAATAATAAGGAAAAATAATATGTCAAATTCATTAGAAAGATTAACTATGTCTATTCCAATAAAAACATTAGATGCTACAAAATTTATATATCTGTGTTTAAAAAAATTAGAGATGGGACAAATCTTAGAAGGCATAGTTTCGATGAGTACTGTTGTTGATTTATATTTTACAAGACATGTCTATAAATATAAATCGAATAATAATAATTGGTATCGTGATAGTGTTGATAAAATAGCACAAGTAGATTATAATTCAAAGAATAATTCAAAAATAGATGAAAATCAGACACCAAAAGTAATGTCGTTCAAATTAAGACATACTATACCTATTGATTTAGAATTAAAGGAAAAATATAAGCCTTACATTTTAACAGATGATAAAGAAATAAATGTATTAAGCATATGTTCTTTTGATTTTAAAATAGATAATAAAAAAAATAATATAATAGTCGATGACACATTAAAACAAAAAATAAAAGAAAAAATGTTAAATGTTAAATTTGAACAAATGACATTAGACTCATCTTTTTCGTTGTTATGTTATATAGATTCAATAAGTCATAGTAAATATGTTACTGATATTGGAACAAATTCAATTAATCAATATGCTAAATTAAAAAAATTTATTAATCATATAACTGAAAATCAAATAGGGATACCTAAAGAAGAAAATGTTAGAAAAGTAATTGATATATTACTTGAAATTAAAGAAACTTTAATTAAGTTAAATAGTTTAGATGTAGGAGTTTCTATAAAATCATCAATATATTCAGTTGAATATGTTAAAAATTTTAATAGTGTTCCAATTCGATTGAAATTGGGGTCATTTACATTATTTACAGATGATCATCTTGAACAATTTTATTATATATTTCATCCTGGGTTACAGTTGTTTGTCCGATATTTAGAAATAACAAATAATTTAAATCAATTTGAATTAACTTTACAAAAACAAATTTTTAAAAAACTTTAGAATAACGGAGATTTTTTAATGACACAAAATTTGGTGATGACTTTAAATTTAAATACTGCGTCAGAATATGATTTTTGTAATTTTTATTCAGAATTATTTATATATTCTGATAGATATAAAAAATATGAATATAACGAAGAACTTAATGAGTATTATGTATATAAAAGTTCAAAATATCAAAAGAAAATTGATTATAATGTACAAATAGGTAAATATTTTAGAACAATTAACAATGGATGTCTACATTTAAAAATAGTTGAATATAATATTGAATATGATTTTGAATTACTTGATTTTATTGATATAAATTTTCCAGCAATATCTAAATATTTAAAAACAACTAATGATTATAATATACAAATTGGGTTTAGTAGATTATTTAATGATATGTCCTATGAGAAATCTAATTATATTAATGATGGTGTAATACTTGGTTCTAATGAAGATATTAAAAAAATATTAGCAATAATATATTTAGTTAGAAGAATTAATTTTGGAAGTCAATTAGATAAATATAACAAAGTATTAGTATTAAGTCCGTTAATTTTAAACAATATAATGGATATAATATACAATAATCAGTTAACTATATATCACATTAAATATTTAATAAATAAAGAAGATATTTATTTTACGTTGCCTTTAAATATAGAAGATGAAACAATAATAGATTGTTATAGTTTAAATGTAATAAGTGAATTACCAGAAACAAAATTTTGTTTCATGTTTTGTAAATTAATTTATAGAAAATTATGTACTAAAACCATTAATAATTTAATTAATATTAGTCAAGAGGAGATTTTTTATGAAAGCAGCTGTTAGTTGTTTATATGCTAGTTATGGCCGCTATATTGATGGGCATAGAGCAATACCAAGTAATATTGATGCTTTAAAATTATCGCATCGCCGATCACTTATGAGTTTGTTTGATGTTGCTAAAGATAAATATGTTAAATCTGCTAAAGTAGTAGGTTATATTATTGGTAATTTTCATCCACATGGTGATTTATCTGCATACCAAACTGTTTTTACTCTAGTAATGCAAGGATTTGTTGATCCTGGTGGTAGCTGGGGTAGTCGTGGAATGGACGGTACAGATAATCCATCAGCTATGAGATATACAGAATGTAGATTATCTAAATGGGTAAAGGAATTAGCATTTCAATATGTTAATTATGTACCTTGGGAAAATTTTGAATTAGAAAATGAACCCTTGTATTTACCTGCTCCAATTCCAATTGGTTTGATTGGAACTGATAATATCTCCGGTATAGCTTTTCATACGACAATGATCCCTAAATATAAAAAAACTGATTTAGCAAAAAGATTAAAGTGGATTATTGAAAATTATGAAACCTATCCTAATTTTGATAATTATAATGAATCTTCAGATTTTAATGAAAACAAATTAGGACCTGAAATTAAACCAAATTTTAGAGATTGTAAATGTAAAGAAGATAATCCTGGTGATTTTTATAAATTACTTTATAAAGGTGTTGGGAAAATTAGAGCTATACCTAATGGATGTATTAAAGGTAATAATATTTATATACAAGGAAAAGCTCCATTTAATACATTTGAAAAATTAAAAAACAATATAGATGATAAAAAGTTAGATGTTACTTTAACAGATTATTCTGCAAATGGGGATGATCCGTATTCTATTAATGGTGAAATAAAACCAAGAAAGAAATTAAGTCAAAAAGAGTTAAAAACATTATTTACAAATATATGGAAGGATTATCTTGTTAAAAGTTTTAATTATAGATGTTATTTTGTTGATGAAAATCATATTCCAGAAATATATGGGATAGATCAAATCTTGATTAATAATTATGAACGTTATGTGAATGCTGTATTAAAATATCGTATTGAAGTTTTTGAAAATCTCAATAATAAATTATTTCATAATCATATAATACTCATAATTAAAAACTTAATAGATAATAATAAAATTGGGTCTATTAAAGATTTAATTAATACCTACAATCAAATATATAAAGGAGTACAACATGTTAATTTAGAAAAAATCGAAAATGATTCTTTTGTAACATATAAAAAACAAATCACAGAAGATGACATTAAAGATACTTGTAATAAGAGAAGTATCACAAAACTTATTCAAGTAAAAATTGATTTAAACCAAATTAAACAAGACATTTTAGATGCTAAAAAGTCTATTGATGACATCAACGAAGATTGTTTGAAAAAAGTTGAAAACTTAATATCATCTTAGAAACTCAATTATATCAATTATCTAATCAGATAATAGTAGTTGACGGGGTTAGATTAGATCCAGCTTTTTGGTATAATCAAGAAGAAATTGAAAACATAGAAATTTTAATCAGGAATAATTTTTAAAAAAGGAGATTTTTTATGAAATTTATATCTGGAACCCAATATGTTCAGAAAAATTATGTGTATTTGTACGATTCTGGTACTCATAAAAAAATTCATGTGTATGGACAATTTAAAAAATATTTAGAAAATAATAACGTAAAATATATTAATGTTGCTTATCGACCAAGTCAAAACAATATAGTATATTTTATTCCATGTTTTGATGGTGATTATGACAAATCACAAAAACCCAGTAAGTTGTATTTTGCATCGAACGAAAATAATATGTCTTTTAGTTGTGCTGCATTATTTAATGAATTAAATGTTCCTGTTTGTAACTTTGCAATTAAAAAAGATCAAAAAAAAGAGTACAAAGGACATTCATTACCTTATGAAATCTTTCAAGTTGATGAAAAACGTAAAGCAATTCGTTTCGATTTGAATGATATTCAAACAAAATTAGAAGTACCACAAAAAAAATCAAAGGATAATAATATTGAAGAATTTAAAATTACTAGAGAACATATTGTAACTGATGATTTGATACTAAAAACTATGTTAAAAGATACAATATATCAAATAGATCTTGGGGATGATCGAAATAAATATGCCCCTGATGTATTGATTTACGATGACGGACCAAAATGTTGGATGACATTGCTTTTGATTGACGAAAATCCCATAAAATATGTAATTAACAATTATAAGATTTTTAAATATTAAGGAGAGGGAAATCATTGAAAACTAAAACATTAATGTTTGAATTTGAGAAAGAAACAAAAAATAAAATAAGATACACAGAAATCACAGACGGAGAAACACCTCCAATAATTCAAACACTTTATATACCAAAATGGTATGCTAAAGGAAATGAAAAAATAAAAGTGACAATAGAAGAGGTTACATAAAATTTAATTAAAACGTGGGGCAAACTTAATTGTTTGTCCCACAAATTCTTTTTTTATTTTTTATTTATTTCTTATTTAGAGGCCAATTTTAAAAATGGTAAAAAAAATATATTGGGATCAAAAAACATATTTTTTCATATACTGACCCCCAAAAAATCTATGAAATGGCCTGTAAAATCAATGTATATTCGACAGTTTACATAATACAAAATTCAAAGATTCATGAACGTTGGGTTATAACACGTTTTGATTTTGAGCTAAAGAGTTGTTATGTTTTTTATGATTTAATATTTGAATTTTTTATATAGAAATAATATTAATAATAAAATTTTAATTTTGAAAAAGGAGAAATAAATGTCACAAAAGTCTTGGTTTATTAAATATGCACCACAAAGTGTAAATGATTTGATTTTTGATAATGACGATCATAAAGAACTAATAAAAAAATGGTTGTCACAAGAATATATTGATGGTAATCTTTTATTATTTGGATCTTTTGGGTTAGGCAAAACTGTAACAGCTGAAATATTGATTAAACAAATTATTAAAGCACAAAATGATTTATTTATTGCTAAAGAAAGATCAGTAAAAGAAATTAGAGAAAGGATGCAACCATTCGTTAGTAAAAGACCAGTAAAAAGTAAACAAAAAATTGTGTACATTGAAGAAATGGATAAACTACATAAAGATGCGTTTAATTTATTAAAAACGGGTCTAATGGAAAAACATCAAGAAAATTGTTGTTTTATTGGTTGTACAAATTATATTAAAAAAATAGAAGGTGCAGTTCAAACTCGTTTTAATTATAAATTACCGTTTAATGGAAACAATATTGAAGGTATTATTGAAAGAATGAAGTTTATTTTAAATACAGAAGGTGCTGGATATGATGAAGAAGAATTAAGTAAATTTGTGTATTCCAATAATCAAAGTGGAATACGTGAAATAATTAATTTATTACAAAATAGTTTTATAGCAAACAATGGTAATATAAATTTTCGAAATATTCAAAAAACAGGAAGTATTGAAAGTAATGTTATTGAATTGATCAAAGATATCATTAATATTGTTATGTCCCTGGATGCTAAGGGTAAAAAAATGGCACTGGACTATCCTGAAAGTAGTAAGATTAATGATGATTATAAACAGTTAGTGACTATTTTACATAATAATATTGATATTAATTATGATTCTATTTATAGTAGTATTTATGAAATAACTAGATATATTCCTTTAAAAATGTTATGTGCTAAATATTCAGAACAGAATGAATTTAAAAAATTCCCTCATATTAATTTATTAGGATTTTTGTATGAAGCTATAAAAACAATTTCAGAAGTAAACCGAATATAATTTTTGTTGACAACGGCAAAAAGTTGGTGTCAAACAAACTAAAAAAGGAGATTTTTTTGATGAACCCAATAGTAGAAAAAAATTATACAATTAATGGAAAAATTGTTTTTAAAGAATTTGAATCTCAAGATATTAATATTTTTGTTGATAAAGATAATCAAATTGCTAGAATTGTAAATAATAATACTGACGAAATAGTAGCATCTATCTATGTAAGTGTTGACAGTGGTATAGGAACGTTAGATGTACAAAGTGGGCTTTAATTTAATTTAAATTAATAATTATGTTTTGGGAGTAGTAAAATACTACTCCCAATACTCAAAAAATTGCAGTTATCAAAACAATAAAAAGGAGTTATATGTTCGATACTCAATTTTATCAAAATTTATTGGATTCTTATTTTAATTATATTAATCCACCAAAAGCACATCAAGACATATTAAAAATAGGAGGACCGATTCAATTTTATTTAGCTGATGTAAATAATAATTTAATTTCTGCAACTGGTAATAATACTAACTATTTAATAGATGTTGATATTACTAGTGCGTTTCCAACGATTGTTAAAAATTTATTTAATTCAAATTCACAATTTATTCAACAATTAGATAATATTAAAGAAAAGAAAGAAAGAAATATTCATATCGCAACAACATTAAAAGGGAAACCATTACAACAAATTAATCAAATGTGTAAAATGATAATTTGTGGAATAATATTCGATACTGAGTCACAAGAAGAATTAGAAAATATCACAATTTTAGAATTAAAAAAAGATGGTTGTTTAATTAATTGTCCAATTGAAACTATTGATAGATTAAATAATTTAGAAAATTATAATAATAATTTTACACAATTTATTTTAAATCACAATTTTAGTTTTCATAGTACTCAATATTCTAAATATATAAGATGCAATCGTACAAGTTTTTTCTTAAATAAATCACTTGATGATTTATCTATTAAAGGTGTATACAAAAATATACCAATTCAATTAAAAGAAGTTGTTAAACATACAATATTAAATGATTATAATGAATTAGAAAAATGTTTACATATTTACACAAATAAATTTTTTAAAATTATACAAAAACATTTATTAACGGAATATTTAAAAAATTATTATATTTGTGGAAATAATAAAGTGATTGATAATAATGGGAGTTATACAATGTTTAAATATAACACTAAAGTTAGTCCTAAAAACTATTTAAAGTTCTTTATAAGTCCAATAATAATCACAAATAACATCAATAATTCGTTTTAATAATTTTCAAGTTTCATATAGAAATAATATAAATAACAACAAATGTTATAATGTTGTTAATAAAAATTTTAGATTCAAAAATTTCATAAAGAAATTACTATAATAATCTTAAATTTTTTTGAATCTGAAAGGAGATAATAGTGACGGATTATAAAGCGTTATCCCCAATTCAAGCAATCCGGTCAAGACCGGGTATGTATATTGGTGAAACGATAAATCCTAATCAACTTGCTACAGAAGCGTTAGACAACGCTTTAGATGAAGTAGCAAATGGGTTCGCAAATAAATGCGATATTTATTTTGATTTAAAAGACAATCATTGTTGGATTTCTGACAATGGTAGAGGGATTAAGTCATATCAGATGCAAGACGCAAATGGTAAATATGAGAATTCTATTTATTTATTGTGTACTGCTACACATAGTGGATCAAAGTTCGATAACGATGATTATGGAACTTTAATAGGCATGCATGGTGTTGGTCTTGTAGTAATTAATGCTTTATCAAATTGGCTTGTTGTTAAAACAAGAGATCGAAAAAATAAAAAATTGGTTCATGAATATAATTTTCTAAATGGGGAATTATATTCAAATGAATCATATGAAGATATAGAAAATGTGAAAAAATGGTCTACATTAATTGGGTTTGAACCTAATACTGATCATTTTGATAATGGGTCTTTTGAAGTTAAAGAATTTGCTAATAGAATAATGTTAGCTCAAGCAAAATTTCCAAATAGTGAGTTTTCATTCAATGAGAAATCTATTACAAAAAGAAGTTTTGAAGAGTATGTTAAAAGTGTATTAGTAGTCAACAAAGAAAATCAAATGAAATATATTTACTATAATAAAGAAGAAAATCAAAAAATAGAAATATATTACTCGTTTGAAGAAAATCAAGACACTAATATTATCGGGGATGTCAACTTACGACATTGTGATGGAACTTATCTAACAAATATTCAAACAATATTTAAAAATATTATTATGAATAAATTGGGTAAGAAATTTGAGAATATAAATCCAACTCTAACATTAATGGGGTTGAATTTATACGCTTCTGTTACAGTTCCCGAACCTAAATTTGATTCTCAGAGTAAAACTCGAATGACATTAGATATCAAAAATGATTTAATATATCCAATTCAAGATAAAATTAAGTCTACATTAGATTCTAATGTTTTAAATGTAATACGAAGAAATTTAGAACATCGTCTGAATAAAAAATTTGTTCAAACAGTTACTAAAAATACAAAAAGAATTAGTGCTAAAAATAAATTACGAGATTGTGCTCAAACCCCAGGAAAAATTTTATATATTGTTGAAGGGGATTCAGCACTTGGTCCATTAAAACAGATTAGAAATATTAAAACTGAGGCAATTTTTCCATTACGTGGTAAAATGATTAATGTTGAAACTGCTACAATGGATAAAATCAAAAATAATAAAGAAATTTCTGATTTATTGGAAGCTCTAGGATCAAAAGAAAAAAGAAGATATGAAAATATTAAAGTTCTGGCGGATGCTGATTCGGACGGGCATCACATAGCTGTGTTAGCTTTGTTAACATTGTTAAAGTTCGCAGGAGACACAATTAAAAACAGGCAAGTAAGTGTTATTTTGCCGCCTTTATATGGAGCATCAAGAGGAAAAAAATTTTATCCAATTTATAATCATGATGAATTAAAAAATTATGTTGGATATGATATTACTCGTTTTAAAGGGTTAGGTGAAATGTCACCTAAAAAATTAAAAGCATCAATTGATGCTGGTGTTGAATACGTTGTTGAATACCCCGAATCTAAAAAACAATTAGATTCATTATTAAACATCATAACAAACACAGAAATGAAACGATTGTTATTAAAAAGAGCTGAATTCAATTTTGAAAAATTGTTAGAAAAAGCTCGCAATTAATTATTTAAAAAGGAGAAACACTAATGGCTTTCAAAAAACCACCGTTTGTTGGAAATGTGAAAAAAGAAGTTGTAGAAGAAGTAGAAGAAGTAGAAACTGAAGAAGCAGAAGAAACAGAAAAGGAGACACCAATGGTTGAAGAAGAAAAAAAAGAAGTTAAAGAAGTTAAAGAAAAGAAAAAGAGAAATACAAAACAGCTGGACCAGTCCAGCATTACGTTTATTGTGAATAACGTGAAAAGTATGTCATACACTGAGATGGCAGATCAACTTGGGTTGACAAAACATCAGGTCAATCGGACGCTCCAATATCTTAAAGAAGAGCTCCGTAAGCATGCTCTTAATGATGATGACGGAGCATACGGAACCAAAAAAAATAAGAAAGGGGAAGATGTTTACGATTGGTCACAGCCAATCAGTGATAAGGCAAAGAAAATTGAAAAGAAAATTGAAGATAAACTCAGTCGCCCTGCTGCAAGCCGTGTTGGTGGTGGTGGTGGTGGTAAAGTGAAAGAAGCTCTAAACAATGAACTTGATGATTTGTTGGATGGTCTTTAAATAAGGTTACGTTAATTAATTAGTTAACGTGTTGGGGAAGTCAATTATATTATATTGACTTCCCCAATTTTTTAATTTTTATATTTTCATGTTTAATATAGAAATAATATAGACAAAGGGATTATATTTTCTAAAAAAATTAATTTAGGAGAATAATATGGCAAAACAAAAATCAGAAATTAGAAAAATTAAACCTAATTTTATAGATTTTTTAAAAACTTTATCTAAATACTTAACAAGTAAAAATAGAAACACTGAGTTTTTATTAAAACAAATTGAAAAATACGATATTCAAAAATCATTTTTATTTAATCGAACATTTAGTTATCTTTATTCAAAACCACATGTTATTTGGTATATTAACAAATACTTAAATAATAAATATCAATTTTATAATTACGATGTTGCTGAATTTATGGATAACATTTCTTATATTATTGATCAAAATAATGTAAAACGATTATTTTTTTTGAAAGCTGCAGATTTTAAAGATCCTAATAAATCTAAAGTAAAAAAAGTATTTAAAGATTATTATTTAATTATTAAAAATAAATATATCAACGATGATGAATTAAATTATTTATATTCTTTAGTATGTCAAAAAATTATTTCAATTGAGGAAGTTGAAAAATACAATCAAATGATAAATGGGTCAGAAGCTAAATTAAATTTAAATTTAGATATTTTAAATTCATATACATCTAATGAAGATAAGCAAGATGATAAATTAATTGAATATTTAGAGTATGTAAAAACAAGATCATTACCGACTGAAATTCAAGATTTTTGTCAAAATTTAAAAAGTCGTAAACAAGAAAGAAAAGATTGTCACGAATGTAAATTATTTAATAACCAGATGGTGGTATTAGATACAAATAGAGAAACAATTGGTCCAGTAGATATTATGTTCATAACACTTAATCCTGGGTCAGATGACGCAGTTTTTAATAGACCAATAATTGGCAAATCTGGGAAATTACTTCGTGAAAAAATATTCTATATAAATCCTGATATCGACTGGGTTGCAACAAATGTTATTTTATGTCAGACTAATAATCAAAAAGAAATTGGGACAACAGATAAACAAATTATGAAAGTTTGTAATAATTGTAAAGAATTTATTCATACAATTATTGAGAATTTTCCTGCTAAAGTATATGTTCCAATTGGAAAACAAGCTATTGAATTTTTAGGTATAAAAGGAACTGTTACTCAAAATAGTGGAAAAGCAACTAAACATAATAATGGATCTGTTATTGTTCCTTTAATTCATCCCAATGCTGTTTTACAAAATAAAAGTCAAAATACACCAATATTCAATAGTTCGTGGGATGTCATTTTTCAAGTAGCAAATAAACTTTCACAAAAGAAAAAATCTAATAATATTGATGTAAAAGAAAACATTCATAAAGAAGTAAAAAAAATTGAAAGCCCTTTGACACAATCACCAATTGCTCAAAATAGTGATTATAATTTACCAAGTGATAAATTAATCAACTTTGTTGATGACACATTGACATATTTTGATTCAATAAATCTAGATAATGAAAACTTATTAAATATTTATATTGACGAAGAAGGAGAAAAAAAATATAAAATTGATAAATTTATAGTTCCTGTTTATATTAAGAATTGTAAACCTTCTGAAAGGAATATGTTGAATAACGATTTTGACTATGTTACATATATTAATGGTAATAATAGATATAGACTTTCTAAAACATTAAAAGATAATTTAATAGCTCATAAACATAAAGCTTTACAACCAAAAGGGAGATAGTTAATGTGGTGTTATGTTAAAAATGAAGATGTTGAATCGTTTTTAGATCAATACCCTAATTTACAAAATTATTGGGATTGTTTAGTATTAATGAAAACTAAAGATGTTTGTTTTCTCCCAAGATTATTTATTAAAAATTATCCATCTGACTATTTAGTTGAATATGAAGGGCAAACAAAAGCAATTTACGATAAAATTGATTTTAAATTTAATGGTAAACTTCGTGAAGCTCAAAAAAGTGCCGTTAAAATGGTAGAAAAAATATATAAAAAAGAAGGATTTGTAAACGGTATATTAAAATTACCACCAGGTACTGGAAAAACAGTTTTGACCATCTATTTAGCTAGTTTATTAGGGTTAAAAACATGTATAGTTATTGACAGTGATAGTTTATTTAAACAGTGGATTCGTGAAATCATGACATTTGCTGATATTACTGAAGACGACATTGGTATAATTAAACAAAAATTATTCGTTACAAAAAATAAAATGTTCACAGTGGCAATGTCAGGAACTTTAACATCTAAATTAAAGAGAAATATAAATGAGGCATTTCACAATATTAATAAATCTAATTTCGGTTTAGTTGTATTTGATGAAGTACATGCAACATCTTCGACATCAATATATAGTAGAGTAAGTTTATTATTTAGAACTAAAAATATAATAGGACTGTCAGCAACACCTTTTCATTATGCAGAACAAGAAATATTAATGAACAATACTATTGGTGAAATTATTTATGAAAGTAATGATTATGAATTAACTCCAGAATATAGATTAATTCATTATGATAGTAAATTGAAAAAAGAAGTATATGTAATAAATAAATTTCAAGACTATATACAGAAAAAAGGATTTTATAATAAAAATATTGTGAAAAGTGAATCCTATTTGCAATTAGTAAAAGATTGTGTTAAAGAAGCTTGTGATAATAATCATAATGTTATTGTTGTATGTATGACTAAAGTTCAAGTGAAACTAATTAGTGAACATTTAGATATTATGGGTATTGAACACCGTCGTTATTATGGTGATGAAAAAGAAGTAGATAAAGAACAAGACAAAGTTTTAGTAGTTACTTATAGTTTTGCTGGTAAAGGTTTTAGTATGTCTAGTTTAAGTGCGTTAGTAATGGCAACATCATTGAGTGGTAAAAAAAGTTTAATACAAGTTGTTGGTCGAATACTTCGTAGTAATAAAAATAAACAAAAGCCCGTAGTATATGATCTTGTGGATGATCGGTTTCCAATATTATCTGTTCCTGAAGTTAAAAGGAAAAAGAATATAATTAAAACAGAATTTCCAGGATGTAAAATTAAAGAATATTTAAGAGAATAATATATTTGTTGACAACGGCAGAATTTTGAATAATTTGATTTTTTGCCGTTGTCAACTAGGAGATAAACTTTTGAAGGAAACAAGGTACACAAAAAAATTATTTATTTTTATTCGAAAATTGAAATTGGATAAAGAAGAGTTAAAAGGTTTAATTGTTTGTTTATATATTAATGGATGCTCTTCAGAAGACTGTGCAAAACTTTTTGGATCAAGTAAAGAGAAAGTTATCAATATTCTTAAAGCTGAATTTGTTTATGCTCTTCAAGCTTGTAGTAAGTGTGGAAGATTAAGAAATCGAATCAAGGACTTTTATTTATCTGAGAAACAAAAAAATTTAGTTTGTGTTGATTGTTGCAAAAAACAAAAGCAAGATTATTATAAGGAAAACAGAGAAAACGTTTTAAGTAATAATAAACAATACAGAATTGAAAATAAAGAAAAAAGAAAAGAATATGATAAAAAATATCGAGAACAAAACAGAGAAAAACTTTTAGAATACGGAAAAAAATATAGAAAAGAAAATAAAGAATATTTATTAGAAATTAATAGAAAATATTATCAAGAAAATAAAGAACAATTAAAAGAATATAGTCAAAATTATAGAGAAGAGCATAAAGAACAAGTTGCAAAGAATAAAAGAAAATATTATAAAGAAAATAGAGAAACATTTTTGAAACATATGAATAATTATTATAAAGAAAATAAAAAAGAACGTCTACAATATTCAAATAACTACTATCAAAAAAATAAAGAATCACGTAAACAATATAGAGAAGGAAAAAAAGAAAAATTAAAAGAGTATAATCAAAAATATATTTTGGAAAATAAAGAAAAACTTGCAAATTATGACAAGAATTATAAACACGGTCCTGCAACAATTCAACAAGTTCAAAAATTATCAGATGTTGAAGAAGTTTTAGAAAATCAAATTAGATGTAAGTATTGTGGAAGATGGATGACTCCAACAGTATTACAAGTTCAAAATAGATTGAAAGGTATTCAAATTCACGACGGTAATTATATTTATTGTTCAGAAGAATGTAAAGAAGCTTGCCCAGTATTTTATAAGAGGAAATATCCAAAAGGTTTTAAACATTCAACTTCAAGAGAAGTTAATCCATATCTTAGACAAATTGTTTTGGATCGAGACAATTATGTGTGTCAAAAGTGTGGTAAGTCACAAGAAGAGTTAAGTGTATCTTTACACTGTCATCATATTATACCTTATATTAACTCGCCTATTGAGACTGACGATCCTGATAATTGTATTACTTTATGTAAAAACTGTCATAAATTAGTTCATAAACTTCCCGATTGTGGGTATAGTCAATTAAGATGTAAGAAAAATTAAATATACTTTTGACAACGGCAAAAAGTTGAATTATTAAAAGTTTCATATAGAAATTATATCAGTAATATTAATAGGAGATCAATAAATGTAAAATTTTGTGGAGAGAGACGTTTTAGTTTATAATTTATTCAATTTTTTTGTCGTTGTCAACTAGGAGAAAATACTATGTCAAAAGAAATTCAAGACGTTATCAAAGATAAACATAATAAGGCTCATGAATTAGAAAAAATAAGGGATACACTTTTACAAAAGTATGGTCCAAACAATAAATATGGTGTAAAAAATGAGCATGGTGTCGATATCATCGATGATCAATTTACAACTTCACAAATGGTTTTCTCAATTATAGAACATTATAGAAGAGGATGTTAAAATGCTTGAAAAAGATTTTTATACAAAAGTTGAAAAACCTGGATATCTTAAAAGAGTATTGTATTCAGACAGTGTTGCAGAAAATTGTGAAACATTAATTAAAAGAAAAACTGATTCACACATACATTCAATAACGTTCAAAAACTTATGGGATGAGTTGGTTAAAAACGGTGAAAAAGTTATAAAACAAAATAATAAAGAATATATATATTTACAACATAACAAAGAATTATTAACAGCCACATATAATATTAAAAACGATGAATTGTTATTAAGAGAAATAGGATATATTGTCAGACATTATGTGGAAGATGAGTTAATTGATTTAAAACTTACTAACTTAACAAGTTTACCTGTAACAAAAAATCATTCGTTGTTAGGTTATAAAAAAGAAAATGATCAAAAACAATTCGTCAAAATAACACCTGATGAGTGTACTCATGTACCAATATTAAATAATCAAATTAATTTCAATATTAATATAGATATTAATTATTTAATATTTGGGTCATATATTGGAGATAACAGAACGTTATTGAATGAAAAAGAAAAATATGATTCATTTATAATTGACAACTATGAGTTTAATAGATTAATAAATTCATATGACACAGAAAATAATATATTATATGAGTCAACACTGGGTGAATTATATAATGATTATAATAAATTATTAAATTTTCTATGTGGATATTATTTATCTAATGGTTCATTTAACGGTGAAAATATAATATTAACTTCAAAAAACTATATTATATTAAATCAAATACGAAAATTGTTAATATCTATTGGTTGTTATTCGCACATTTCAAGTGATCAAGATGAAACTATTTATCATCTTGAAATATTCTCTGACAATAGATCTATAATAGATATAATAAATATTATTAATTTATTTGAAAAACCTTTATTAATTAAACCAAATGGAATATTTTATAAAAGTGATGGAGTGACAACTAATACAAATAAAGCAGATTTATTGAATGTACAAGCTTGTTCAGTTAAAAGTTTCGAACCTATTCAATATAATGGATATGTATATGATTTTAATGTGCCATATACACAAATATTCGTTGCTAATGGTTGCTTAGTTCATAACACTGATTCAATTTTTATCCAAATTCCAGAAGAAAATGCTGAAAATAAAGAGGCTAAAGATTTATGGAATAAAGCTGAAAATGCGGCTGAAAGTATTAATGATTTAATTATTGATTATAATAAAAATGTTTTATTGCCCCGGTGTAATATTGATCCAGAAAAAAACGAAACATTTTTTAAAACGGAACTTTTAATGACATCAATGCTGTTTTTGGATGTCAAAAAAAATTATGCATACAAACTTTTAGTCAAAGAAGGTGTAGTATTAAATGAACCAAAAATTAGTTACACTGGAATTCAAGTAATTAAATCAGATAGTTCGAAATTTACACAAGATTTGTTAAGAGAAATAATCGAAAATATTATGCTAAATGAAAAAATTAAAGATGATGAAAAAACTAATAAAATTAGTAAAATAGTAGATCAATTTAATAAAAAATTTAAAGAAGATGTTGATAACTTTGATTTTACAGATATTGGTATTCCTGGTAAATGGTCTAAAAAGATTTTAATAATCAATGGAATGAAAATGTATAATAAAATCATGAATACTGATACATTTTCAATGGGATCTGCCGGAAAATTTATATATTGTAAATTTGCAAGTGATCCTGGTCCAAATATAAATGGTGTCTGTGTTCCTTATGAATATGATAAAGAACTATTAAAAGAGAAATTTATTGCAAATAAAATTGTAGTAGATGAAAATAAACAATGGAATACTTTGATTACAACTACATGTAAAAGAGTATTTGATTTGGCTAAGAAACTCAAATCGAAATAAATTTAATTAAATCCCCTTTCAAAAGATTGGGGATTTATTTATTTTTAGAAAAATCAATTTTTTGCCGTTGTCAAAAAAATAACCAATAAAAAGGAGATTTTTGAATGGAGCAATACAAAAATATAGTTAGAAATGTTCTGAATAATGGACAACTTAAAAACAATCGAACTGGTATTGACACAATTGCAATTGCTGGATCTATGTTTGAACATGATATGTCGGAAGGTTTTCCATTATTGACAACTAAATATGTACCGATTAATTTAGTTGCTAGTGAGTTAGAATTTTTTATTAAAGGGCTAACTGATAAAAACTGGTTAAAAGAAAGAAATAATCATATTTGGGACGAATTCTCTTTTGTAGATGGTAGATCTTTATTAAGAAATGAAGAAGAACGTAAAATTTATCAACTTAAATCTAATGATTTAGGATGCTTATATGGTTATCAATGGAGTAAATTTAATTCTGATAAAAGAATTCAACCACCTAATGCAAACATACCTTACAAACAATTAATTAATACTAAAGAGCCTTTACATGAAAGTCAATTATGTGGTAGTTTTTATGAATTAGATACTTTTGATAAAGAGATATTAATACAATTTAAAGAAACTGGGTTTACTAAAAAAATTAGTAAAATCCAATTTGAATCTAAAGTAATAAAAGACCCTTATTATCTAAAATATTACAATGTTGCGTGTACTGGGGTACCTGATAATAAACATCCATATATTGAAGAATTAAAATCAATATGGATTAATATGATTTCTCAGTGTTATAATAAAAATTCAAAAGATTATAATATGTACGGTGAGGCTGGTGTTAGAGTATCTAACGATTGGTTAATATTTGAATATTTTTTAGAAGATGTATTAAATATAAGTGGGTCTAAATCAAAAATTGAAGATTGGGACAATTACTATTTAGATAAAGATATTATTGGTAATGGATTCATGTATTCCAAAGAATATTGTAAATGGGAGGCTATTAAAAATCAATCTAAACATAAAAACACTTCAATAAATCATGATAAACGAAATACTGGACTTAATCAATTAAAAACATTAGTTAGCATGTTAAAAACAAATCCTAATGATAGAAGAATGATTGTTTCAGCTTGGAATCCAATAGATCTTCATAAAATGGCTTTACCGCCTTGTCATTATAGTTTTCAAGTAACAGTAATTAATGATAAATTAAATTTAATGTGGAATCAAAGAAGTGTTGATGTTGCATTAGGTTTACCATTTAATATAGCTAGTTATGGATTATTATTATTATTATTAGCTAAAGAAACAGGTTTTAAACCAGGAAAATTAATTGGTTTTTTAGGAGACGTGCATATTTATGAAAATCATATAGAGAAATTATTAAAACAAATTGAAAGACATACATTTCCTTTACCTGAATTAATTATATATAAATTTAATTCTATTTTTGATTGGCAATATATAGATATATTTTTAGGAAATTATGATTTTCATCCTGCTATTAAATATGAAATAGCTGTTTAATTTTTGTTGTAAACAAGGAAATTTTCTCATGGTTTTTGATTTAGACGAGTCAATGGATCTTATTAACATCAAACGTTGTCCATTTTGTGGTTATTTACCTACATTAGTATGCGGTATTGATGGGCATTATTATGTAGGTTGTTTTAATATTTTTTGTGAAATACAACCGCAAACAATGACGTTTGTTACACCTGAAGATGCATTAGAAATATGGCTTAGAAGAAAATAACATTATTGATAACGGCAGAAAATTGAATTTAATATTTATTCATTTAATATAGAAATAATATTTATAATAACGGTATTTTATTTTTATAATTCATAACATTGTAATTATTTAGCTCAATTAAGAGTTAAGTAATTACAGAAAAGAGGGATATAATGGAACTGCCTGTTGATTACGACAAATTACATTTTAGAGAAAAGAAAAAAGTTCGTGAGGAATATATCCGGTTACAAAATAATAAATGTTGGTATTGTAATGGAGACTTAAACAGACCATCAGTAATTGATCTAAAAAAAGTACCAATTAATGTTTCTTTATTTCCTAAGAATTTTTTTAAATACCCAGTTCATCTTCATCATAATCATGATAATGGAATGACAATTGGGGCAGTACATAATTATTGTAATGCTGTGTTGTGGCAATATCATGGTCAATAGAAAAGACCAACTTTTTGCCGCTGTCAAAAAAAACAATTATAAGGGTATTTTAATATGCAAACATTACAACTAAAAGAAGTTATTGATAAATTAAATAATGACGAATTTCAATATAATCAGTTTTACAATGCTGATATCGAAGCTTCACATTACTTTTCAATTCAACACTATGTAGAAAATAATCACGATTCAATTGATAAAATACAAATATTAAAAACAATTTTCTTTGATATTGAATGTTATTTCCATAATAGAACAGATTCAATTAATTTTAAAGAAGCAGAAGGTACAATTAACGCTATTACTATTTATGATACTAAAACAAAAATATATCACGCCTACTTATTAATAATAGATAAAAACAAACATTTGATCGATGTTAATAAAAAACAAGAATATATCAATACTTATAAAAAAGAACTTTTAGAAAATAATTACATTTCAACTGAAGAAGATATTGAATTATACTTTTGTACAAATGAATTACAATTAATTGAAGATTGTTGGAAAAAAGTACATGAAATAGACCCAAGTGTATTGTCTGGATTTAACTGTGATGCATTTGATCTTCCATATATCTATAACCGTTTAACTAAATTATATAATGGAGACGAAAATAAAACAGCGTGGACACTTAGTAAATTTGGAATGGTTAAAAGAAGAAAATATGGCAGTGGATTAGTTTTATTTCAAATCCCAGAGTATCCAATTGCAGATATACGTCGACTTTATATGCCAAGAGGAGAAGGTGGTTTAAACTATGGAAAAACTCTTGCCAATTATTCTCTTGATGCTATATCCAATAAGGAATTAAATCTTAAAAAATTAGAATATGCGGACACGGGGATGTCTCTTGATAAGTTTTATGAAGTCGATCCAATTAACTTTTTAAAATATAATATTATAGATGTTGTATTAACAGTAAAGCTTAATGAAAAATTACAACATATTGAATTGCATAACATGTTGCGTCGTGATATGAAAACACCATTTACAGCAAGTATGGTTGGTGTTTCAGCATTATTCACATCAATGTTTCATTATGAATTACAAAAAAGAAATTTAGGAATGAGATGGGGAGTATTACAAGAATCCAATAACTCGATAGATGAAACTGAAATTCAAAATATTGACAAACCAAAAGAAAATAAAATGAAATGGTCTGTTAAGAAAATTGATGAACGAACATACCGAAAAGTTTTATCTCGCTTTCCAGGAGCATATGTAAAAGAAGGTCTTGGAAAACTATTAACAATTAAGGATGGTATATTAGTCGATCTCGATGCGTCTTTACCTCCATGGGAAAAAATATTTATTAGAAGAGGTGATGAAGTTCATTGGGATAATATTGGAGATTATGAATTTGAAGAAGGTGATAAGACTTTAACTTGGAATAAACAAAATGAAAGATGTTGGAGAAAAGTTAAAGCAAAAACAGTTCATGATTGGAATAAACAAATTGTTAAGATTACAACAGAGACTGGTAAAGTTGTTAATGTCACAACAAACCATAGTATTTTTGGTATTAAACAAGGTATAAAGACTAAAGAAGTTCAATTACTTGAAGCTGGTAACTTAGAAAAAGGAGATTATGTTTATTGTTTTAAATTATTTGATCCAAAAGGTGAAAAACAAAGTGTTAATCCTGATATTATAAACACACATGTTAAAGATATATATACTAAAACAATGGGTTTAGAAAAGATTAAAAAAATCGAAAAAATTGATTATAATGGAAAGGTATATGATTTATCTGTTGAAGAAACAGAAAGATTTTTTGCTGGTACAGGAATAGGTGTTCATAATACAGCTCTTTACCCATCAATGATGTTGCAAAATAATATTTCTTTTGATACATATTATGGTCGTGTTATTGATTTAGTAGCTTATAAATTTATTAATTTTCTTAAAGATAATATGGGTACTAAAAAAACGTATCCACCATCATTAAAAACTCAGGTTTTTGAAAACATTAAAACAGCGGTAAATCGCATTCAACCGCAAAATAAAAATGATTATAAACAATATTTATTCTTTATGTTTATGTCATTGCTTAATAAAGTTATGTCTACTGGTAAAACATTTAATGAAATTAGTAAACCTAAAAATATGGAAGATATGTTGCTTTTAAAATGTTATTTGATTCCATTAATCGATTTAGTTGTTGAAATTAATAAAGTTCCAGAATATAATACTTTTTCATATGAATATATTATTAATCATGTGGACAAATTTGATAGTCCGAGTTATGTAATTCAACATGAAAATGAACCTAGTTGCAATATTGTTACTTTACCTGATGGTAGTATGGAAAAATTTTTGAAAGATAATCAAATTAGTATTAATTTATCTGGTGCAATGTTTTACAGACATGATTACAAAATCGGAATTTTAAATCAATTTTTGATTGATCGGTTAGCAATGAGGAAAAAATATAAAAATAAAAGGAACGAATTTAAACCAGGAGAGGAATCATACACATTTTATGATCGTAGACAACTTTCCACCAAAATAAACATAAATTCATCGTACGGGTTGACCGGAATGTCCACTTTCGCATTTTCGAACAGACAGTTGGCATCCAGTACGACATTATCCGGCAGAGTTGCTTTAAAATGTAGTCAGGCAATTGGAGAGATATATCTTAAAAGTATAGAAGAATAATTAATAAGGTTGGTAACGGTAATTTTTTGAAATAATTAATATTTTGAGAAATTGCCGTTATCTAAAAAGAGAGAAATACATGAAACTAACAAGTTTAGAAAAAGATTATTATAAGAATCTTTTAAACGATATTAACACAAAAAAAGAGATTCGTAATTTTATTTTTGATTTAAAAATTAATCAAAAATTTGATTATCGTAAAACTACAAATATTGTCAATTTAAAATATAAAACAAATACACAAACAATTGTTGATGTTATGCAATATTTTGATAAGAAATTATGTGTTAATAAAGAGAAATGTGTATCTCCGGATGGTCCTATAAAATCATTTAATGAATTTTACTTTGCAAACACATTAGATGGAAAAAGTCATAGATGTAAAGATTGTATATCATTTTCAAAAACTTTTAATAATGCAAATGAGTCAAAACGAAATCATATGCTTGAGTTTCAAAAGTTAGAAAACTACTCAAGTAAAGTTAATTATATTGTTGATTTACACACTAAATTTAATTATAATATCACAACAATTTCAAAAATAACAAGATTTAATATTGATTTAATATTAGAAATATTTCATAAAAGAGATATTAAAACTTGTAATAATTTTGAAAATTGTAAACATCCTAATGGTCCAATATTATCTTTTAATAATTTTTATAAAGATAAAGATTCAATTTGTTCATATTGTCAAAAATTCAATATTAATTATTATAATGCGAATAAAAAGAAACGGGAAAAAATGAATAGATTTCAAAAACTTTCCGTTGAAAAAGAAAAAAATAAATTTATTTTAAATCTTTATTACGAATATCATAGTTTAAAAATATTATCGTCAATTACACTTTATTCAACTAAGGATATAGGATCGATATTAAAATCATTCGATATTCTTCATTGTTCAAATGGAAAAAACTGTTTACATGTTGACGGACCATTTCAATCATTTTCAAATTTTACTAACGACATAAGACATCCATTAGGGAAAAAACAAATATGTCAAACATGTACTAATCAATATTATGTAGAACATTTTGAAGGTTTTGTAAAAAATAGAAAAAAATATCAATTAGAAAATAAAGAGTTAATAAAGAAAAGAACAAAAGAATATAATAATAATCCAGCATTATATAATACTTATGCTGAAAGATTAAAACGTTATCAAGAAGTCAGAAGAGATCCAAATAATTCAAATTTATTTCAAGTGAGATGTCATAATCATAAATGTTCAAAATGGTTTAATCCAGTCAATAAACAAATTCGTTCAAGATTAAGTGCAATTAATGGGGAATATACATCAGGAACGGAATATAATTTATATTGTTCTGATAAATGCAAACAAGCTTGTCCACTGTATAGAAAACAAGTTGTTGAAGTATTGAACGAAGATAGAATTAGAAGAAACAAATTAGAATTGAAAGATTTTAAAAGATTATCTGAAGAATTAAGAAAATTAAAAATCTATATTCATGGAGAACCAATTATTTGTCAAAGATGTAATCGTAAATTTGAATTAAAAAATTTAGAATTACATCATAAAATTCCTAGAAGTATAGATCCTAGATTAGAAGCAGATGTTGATAATTTGATATGGTTATGTAAAAATTGTCATAAAAAAGTACATTTAATAGATGGATGTACTTATGGACATCTTCAAAAAGAATCATTTTGTTATTAATATTATTGACAACGGCAAAAAGTTGGTGTCAAAAAAGAATTAGTAATAATTATTTACCAGTTAAGATAAATAATTATTACTAATATTATTTTAATTTTTTAACATTTCATATAGAAATTATATAATTGGTGTGTTTTAATTTATTTTTAAAAGGGGAATAATATGATTTCTAAAGAAGAGTTATTAAAATGGCAAAATGATCGAAGTTTTCAATTAGAATCTATTAAACAGGATGCACGTATGATTCAATATATTCGCAACCCATCAGAAATAGTGCAGTTGGAAGCTGTTAGACAAACCAGTCAGTCAATTCAATATATTGACAATCCTTCTGAAAAAGTGCAGTTGGAAGCTGTTAAACAGGATATATATTTGATTCAATATATTGACAATCCTTCTGAAAAAGTGCAGGTGGAAGCTGTTAAACAGGATGCATATTTGATTCAATATATTGACAATCCTTCTGAAAATGTGCAGTTGGAAGCTGTTAAAAATTATGGATATTCAATTCGATTTATTGGTAAACCATCAGAAAAAGTACAATTAGGTTCAATTAAACAAAACGGACATTTAATTCGATTTATTTACAACCCATCGGAAAAATTGCAATTTGAATCTGTTAGACAAAATGCGGAATCAATTCAATATATTTATAACCCATCTGAAAATATACAGTTGGAAGCTGTCAAACAAAATGGATACTCAATTCGATATATTAGTAATCCGTCTGAAGAAGTGCAATTAGAAGCTGTTAAACAAGTGACACGTTCAATTAAATATATTAGTAAACCATCAGAAAAAGTACAATTAATAGCTGTAAAGAAAAATAATTATGTAATTTCTTATATTAACAATCCATCTTTTGATGTTTGTAATGAAACTTTAAATAGTTGTATAAAACGAGAAGATTTAGATAATGTAATCAAATTTATTGATATTGAAAAATATCCTGAGTTGTATGAAAAATATTGTTTCATGAGTGTTTGAAATACTATCATTAATTATTGAAGTTGCATTGAAAAAGAATCAGTAATAATTATTACTGATATTATTTTAACTTTTTAACTTTTCATATGTCAATGACCCCGAGCTAAAGCATGGGGCTTGAACAGACAATTTAAACAGAGTTTACTCTAGGGTACCACTCCCAGCTCTAGACACACATTAAAACTAGGAGTAATATTCGTGTAAATCTCTATTGCTAATTAGTAGGTAACGAAGATTAGTACTACTCTGTTTAAAGTCGGGGGAGACGTAATGT
>Ga0102926_1000391_pt1 | contig 24999 bp, 25 predicted proteins | sample SalPonR1_A_D2_MG_FD_78173 | JGI IMG/M metagenome (GOLD analysis project Ga0102926, IMG submission 78173) | Salt pond soil microbial communities from South San Francisco under conditions of wetland restoration - Salt Pond MetaG R1_A_D2_MG | ecosystem: Environmental > Aquatic > Marine > Intertidal...
GTCAATTATTAAAAAATAAATTAAAAAAAAATATGAAAAAAAACGTTAAAAAAGAATCTATGAAAAAATTAAAAATAGCATTAGTTATAATAGTTATTATATCAATTTTTACAGTATCAGCAGGAGCTTCTAAAATAGACGAATTAAAAAATAGTCTAGAAGAAACTAAGCAGCAGCGAGAAAGCATATTAAATAAACTTAATAAAGAGAAACAGGAAAAGAACTCTGTGGCTAGTGAGATTAATAGACTTGATAGCGAAATTAGAAATATAAATGCAGAGATAAATGAACTTAGCTCAAATATTGAAAACATGAACAGCAATATTAAGGAATGTGAGAATAATATTACTCAACTTGAGGATGAGATTAATTTAAAAACTGAACTTTTAGAAAAAAGAGTAAGAGTAATGTATAAAAAAGGTGGCTCATTAGGCTATGTTGAGGTTTTGTTTGATGCTGAAGATTTAGGTGATTTTTTAACAAGATTAGATATGATTCAAAAAATTGTAGATAATGATGTTGAACTATTAAGTGGATTAGAAGCTGAAAACAATGAACTTACCATGTTAAAATCCGAGCTTGAAAATGAAAAATCTCAACTTGCAAATGCTTTAAATGATGTTGAAGTTAAAAAGGAAGAAATTGTAGTTGTGAGTAGAAGTAAAGAAGATTACATGAGAAGTTTAGAGCAAAACATAGAAGAGTTAAAAGCTCAGGAAGATAGATTGCTGGCAGATTCAAAAAGATTAGAAGACGAAATACATAAAACACAATTGGAAATTGAATATGCCGGAGGAGTAATGGCTTGGCCTTCTCCTGGTTACTATAGAGTGACCTCTCCATATGGTATGAGACTTCATCCTATATATGGATATTCAAAAATGCATACAGGTGTTGACGTTGGAGTAGCTATGAACCAAAATATTGTTGCATCGAATGATGGGGTTGTACAATATGCAGGATGGTATGGAGCATATGGAAATATTGTTATAGTTGACCATGGTGGAGGGATATCCACATTATATGCTCATAACACAAGTGTTTTGGTTTCAAAGGGACAAAATGTTTCAAAGGGACAGGTTATTTCTAAATCCGGTACAACAGGTCTTTCTACAGGACCACACTTGCATTTTGAAGTAAGAATAAATGGAGTTCATACTAACCCTATGGAATACATAAAATAGTAATTGACAAATATTTATAATCTGATATACTATAATAGTTAATAAAGTAGAAGTATCCGCTTCTCACCTTGCAACAAGAGTTAGTAAGGTTAATATTTACTACATTTATAAAGATAAGTGTAGTATACCTTGAAGATGGCGGATATTGCTGTCTTTTTTTATTACATTAGGAGGTGTAATTATTAAAGAACTTAAAATCAATGAAGAGATTCGTGATAAAAAAGTAAGGGTAATAGACCAAGAAGGAAACCAATTAGGAATATTACCTATTGAAGAAGCCCAAAAATTAGCAATAGAAAAAGGTTTGGATTTGGCAGAAGTAGCACCAAATGGAAAGCCACCTGTTTGTAGAATCATGGACTATGGTAAATATAAGTACGATCAACAGAAAAAAGAAAAAGAAGCTAAAAAGAAGCAACAGGTAATAAAAGTAAAGGAAATAAGACTTTCTCCAAAAATTGAAGACCATGACTTAGGATATAAAGCTAAACACGCAATAGAATTTTTGCAAAATGGAGATAGAGTTAAAGTTTCTGTAAGATTTAGAGGTAGAGAAATGGGTCATACAGAAATGGGTAGAGAAGTGCTAGAAAAATTTGCTAAAGAAACTGAAGAGTATTCAATCATTGATAAAAGACCTAAAATGGAAGGCAGACAAATGATTATGTTTTTGAACCCAAAAACAGATAATTAGAAGGAGGACTAAAAATGCCAAAATTGAAAACAAAAAGATCAGCAGCAAAGAGATTCAAAAAAACTGCAACTGGAAAAATAAAAAGATCAAAAGCATATAAAGGACATAATACAGGTAAAAAAGCTCCAAAGAGAGTAAGAAACTTGAGAAAAAGCACATTGGTATCTGAGGGAGACCAAAAAAGAGTTGAAAAATTAATACCATACAAATAGTGAGGAGAATTAAAAATGGCTAGAGTAAAAAAAGCTTTAAATGCAAAAAAGAACCATAAGAAAATATTAAAATTAGCAAAAGGATACTATGGAGCAAAAAGTAAACAATTTAAAACTGCAAACCAAGCGGTAATGAAATCCTTATCCTATGCGTATACTGGAAGAAAATTAAGAAAAAGAGAACTAAGAAAATTATGGATAACTAGAATTAATGCAGCTGCAAGAATTCACGGAATGTCATACAGTAGATTTATAAATGCTTTAAAGCAAAATAATATTGAAATAAATAGAAAAATGCTATCAGAAATGGCTGTAAATGATCCAGATGGATTCAAAAATTTAATTGAATCAGTGAAATAATTCGAGACTGTCATTGACAGTCTTTTTTCTTTTAAATTAAATAATATAATGCTATAATAATGAGTGAACATTTAGGAGGACTTTATGAAAAATCCGAATAAAAATTATGATAGCCTAAAATTAAACCCTTCCCACTTTCTTATATTATGGTTTGGAATCACTATATTAACAGGAGCTACACTTTTAAATCTACCTTTTGCATCAGTTGATGGAAATAGCATAGGTTTTATAGATGCTCTTTTTACATCAGCTTCTGCAGTATGTGTGACAGGATTAATAGTAGTTAATACAGCAGCTCACTGGACTTTGTTTGGCAAGATAGTAATACTAATATTAATACAAATTGGTGGATTAGGAATTATGACTATGGCTACTTTGATAGCTTTTCTTTTAGGAAAAAGAATTACTCTAAAGGATAGACTTTTAATAAGAGAAGAATTAAATGTTACTACCTTACAGGGTATAGTATTATTAACAAAGAGAGTTTTAATCATGACCATAGGAATAGAAGCTGTAGGAGCCATATTTCTATCCTTAACATTCACAAAAGAGCTGGGTATGATTAAAGGTATATGGTTTTCTATTTTTCATGCAATATCGGCATTTTGCAATGCTGGGTTTGATATAACCGGAAATAGTTTAGTTGATTACACAGGTGATGTGGTAGTAAGTGTAACAGTCATGATGCTTATAATTTTAGGTGGTATTGGTTTTTATGTTTTTATGGAAGTTTTAAGAGAAAGAAGATTTAGATATTTTTCTTTACATACAAAATTAGTATTGATAATAACGTTTATATTAATAGTATCAGGAGCTTTACTAGTTTTAATCATGGAATACAACAATCCTCAAACCTTGGGAGCACTAAATATTAAGGATAAAATTATGGCATCCTTTTTTCAATCTGTTACCCCAAGGACAGCAGGTTTTAATACTATAGATACAGCTGGATTAGGATATGGTACTTCTTTGTTAATTATAATATTTATGTTTGTAGGAGGTTCTCCAGGGTCAACAGCGGGAGGAATTAAAACTACAACAACAGGAATAATAATTATATCAACATATAGATTGATTATGGGTTACGAAGATATTGAAGTTTTGAAGAAAAGAATAGATGCTAAAACAACAGTAAGAGCATTATCTGTTGCAACAATATCAATACTTTTAGTATCTTTAATAACAATTATTTTATCAATAACTGAGATAAATACGGGATTTGCTTTTCACGATATCTTGTTTGAAGTAACATCTGCCTTTGGAACTGTAGGATTGAGTAGAGGACTAACTCCTAACCTGTCTAATATAGGAAGAATACTAATAACCTTCACAATGTTTATAGGAAGAATAGGACCGTTGACAATTGCCTTTGCAATAGCTCAAGGACAGGATAGAAACAAAGGAAATTATAGATATCCAATAGGAAAAATACTCGTAGGATAAGGAGGAAATATGAAACAATTTGTTGTTATAGGATGCGGAAGATTTGGATCAAGTGTTGCTAAAACATTATCAAAATTAGGATATGATGTGTTAGCAATAGATAAGGACCCAGATAAGGTTCAGGAAATATCCGAATATGTTACACATTCAGTACAGGCTGATGCAGTCGATGAAAATGCTTTAAAAACTTTAGGAATCAGAAATTTTGATGTAGCTATAGTTACTATAGGATCTGATATCCAAGCATCAATTATGGGGACACTAATAGCTAAAGAATTAGGAGTAAAAAAAGTTATTTCTAAAGCACAAAATGAACTTCACGGTAAGGTTTTATATAAAATTGGAGCTAATAAGGTTATCTTTCCAGAAAGAGATATAGGTATTAGAGTAGCACATAACCTGGTATCTTCTAACGTTTTAGATGTTATTGAATTTGCTCCGGATTATAGTATAATAGAAATTGTTGCTAAAGAAGAATGGGAGAATAAATCATTGAAAGACCTTCAACTTCCAAAAACATACGGAATAAGTGTCATGGCAATAAAAACAGGTGAAGATGTAAATATTTCTCCTTATGCTGATGACGTAGTAAAAAAAGGTGATACTCTAATTGTAATAGGAGATAATGTTAGTCTAAAAAAATTAGAAGATAAAGATAATGATAGTAAGTAACAGTAATTCAAAAGTAAAACTAATAAGAAGGTTATATTCAAAAAAACATAGACATAAATTAGAAAAGTATTTGGTGGAAGGGTTACAGATTACTAAAGATTATCTAAAATATTCTAAAAATATCGACTTTGCTTTAGTTTCAGAAGAGTTTGAAAATATGGAAGATTTATATGAGATTAGTAGAGATATAGATGTTTATAAAACTACAAGAGAGATTTTTGATAAAATAAGTGATACAAAAAATAATCAAGGAATTATATTAGTAGTTAATTTTGAAAAATATACTATAAATAATATTTTAAATACTAGGTCAATTATTGTTGTAGACGGTATTCAGGATCCTGGAAACCTAGGCACTATAATAAGAACCTGTGATGCATTTAATATAGGAGGCATCATTACATTAGAAAATACAACAGATTTATATAATAGTAAAACAGTTAGAGCATCAATGGGTTCAATAGCTAGAATTCCCATTATTAATTCTAATGATAATACATCAACATTGAAGCTTTTAAAGGCTAATCATTATAATCTAATGGCTGCTACGCCAAGGTTTAATACTAATATTAAAGATATTGATAAGAGTCAAAAAAATGCTGTTTTTATTGGTAATGAATCATCTGGTGTATCATCACAGATTTTAGAAATTTGTGATGATTTGGTTGGAATTGATATGAAGGGAGATGTCGAATCCCTTAATGCTGCAGTAGCAGCTGGAATTTTAATATATAAATTAACTGAATAAATAAGTTGCTAAGTAAAATTAAATTTGGTATAATCTAAAACAATATAAAATGCAAAGATTGAGATTAAAGATTGGGAAAATAATGCGCCAGAGAATAGATGTCCTGGCTGAAAACATCTTTCATTATCCAGTCAATTTTCACTCATGAGCAGATAATCTGAAAGAAAGTAAGATTGTCCGGTTAAGCCGTTAAAAATCAAAGTAAAAAAAAGAGTGGTACCGCGAACACTTCGCCTCTTAGGTGAAGTGTTTTATTTTTTGAAAGGAGATTTTATGAAAGAAAGATTACAAGAAATTCAAAAAAATGGATTAGAAGAGATAAAAAATGCTCAAAATGAAAAAGAAATCGAAAAAATTAGAGTTGACTTTTTAGGAAAAAAAGGGAAACTGACTTTAGTTTTAAGAGAGATGGGAAACCTACCTAAAGATCAAAGACCAATAATTGGTAAATTAGCAAATGAAGTAAGAACTAAGTTGGAAGATGCATTAAATGATAAAAGGATTGAAATCGAAAAAATTGAAAAAAATAAAAGATTAGAAGAAGAGAAAGTAGATATTACAATTCCAGGTAAATTCAAAGATGTTGGTAGGAGGCATCCTTTATTAAAAGTAAAGGAAGAATTAGAGGAACTTTTCCAAAAAATGGGATATGATATTGTAGAAGGACCTGAAATAGATACAGTTGAAAACAATTTTGATGCGCTAAATGCACCACCAGATCACCCATCAAGGGATAAGTCGGATACTTTTTACATTAATGATAATTTACTTCTAAGAACACAAACTTCACCGGTACAGATAAGAGTTATGAAGGAGCAAAAACCACCAATTAGAATAGTTTCTGCCGGAAGAACTTTTAGATTTGATGAAGTTGACGACACACATTCACCTATGTTTCATCAAATGGAATGTTTAGTAGTTGATAAAAATGTAAATTTAGCTAATTTAAAAGATTCTATTAATCACTTTGTAAAAGAACTATTTGGGGATGATATGGAAACTAGATTTAGACCTCATAATTTTCCCTTTACGGAACCGAGTGCAGAAGTAGATGTATCATGTTTATCATGCAAGGGAAAAGGCTGCGAATCATGTAATTTTACAGGATGGAGTATGGAACTTTTAGGATGTGGGATGGTTCATCCAAAAGTATTAGAAAATTGCGGAATTGATCCAAAAGTGTACTCAGGATATGCCTTTGGAATGGGGATAGATAGAATAACAATGGTCAAACATAAAATTAATGATATAAGACTGCTATTTGAAAATGATATTAGGTTTTTAAAACAATTTTAGAGGAGGATTAAATGCTAGTACCTATTAATTGGTTAAAAGAATACGTTGAAATTGATACAGATGTTAGAGATTTATCAGATAAATTAACTATGACAGGAACTCATGTAGATTCTATAATTAATATTGATAATAATATTAAAAATGTATATATAGGAAGAATAACAAAGCTAGAAACTCATCCTAATGAGGATAAACTACTTATAGTCTATGTAGACTTAGGTGATAAAAAACTCAAATTAATTACTGGAGCAAAAAATATAAACGAAGGAGATTTAGTACCAGTGGCTGTAGAAGGAGCAACTTTACATAATGGTATGAAAATCGAGAAAAGTGTTTTCAGAGGAATTGTATCAGAAGGAATGCTTTGTTCTTATGAGGAGTTGGGAGTTGATAGTTCATTGGTACCAAAAGAATCTAAAGATGGAATAATAATCATCAATGAAGAAGTTGAATTAGGTTCTAATGCGGTAGATGTTCTTAATTTGAAAGGATATATTTTAGATTTAGAAATAACATTCAACAGGCCCGATTGTTTAAGTATGGTGGGCATAGGAAGAGAAACTTCAGCTACACTAAACACTAAATTTAAATATCCTGAAATAACAATTAAAAACGAAGTTGAGGACATCAACGATTATATAAGTGACATTAATATTATAGATGAGGATCTATGCAGTAGATATTATGCAAAGGTAATAAAGGATGTTAAAATTGGACCATCACCACTTTGGCTCCAAAGAAAAATTATGGATGCCGGTATAAGACCTATTAATAATATTGTTGATGCTACAAACTATGTTATGTTAGAAGTAGGACAGCCTTTACATGCATTTGATCTTAAAAAAATAAATGGTAACATTGTTAAGGTTAGAAGAGCAAAAGATAATGAGAGAATAAAGACTTTAGATAAAATAGATAGAGAATTAGATAAAAACATGTTAATAATAGCAGATGAAACTAAACCTATTGGAATAGCTGGAGTTATGGGTGGATTTGATTCTGAAGTTACAAAAGAATCAACTACGATATTAATGGAAAGTGCTAATTTTAATGGAAAATCGGTAAGAGAAACTTCAAGAAAACTGGGATTAAGAAGTGAAGCTTCATCGAGAAATGAAAAAGATCTGCCTAATCAAATTGTTGTTGATGCTTGTAATAGAGTATGTCAGATAATTGAAGAGATAGGTGCAGGAACAATTGTTGAGGGAAGTATAGATAAGGGAGAAAGAGATCAAGAGGTTCTTGATATATATTTGGATCCAAAAATTTGCAACAATTTATTAGGAACACAAATTGAAGCTGAAAAAATGGTTAATATACTTAATTCTTTAAATATTGAAAGTAGAATATCTGAAAACAAAATCAAATCAACTATTCCAAGCTTTCGAAAAGATTTAAAAATAGAAGCTGATTTAATAGAAGAAGTAGGTAGAATTTATGGATTTCATAAAATAGACCCCCAACCTTTAAAAGGAAATATTCTAAAAGGATCAAGATCTGAAATTAGAAAAGTAGAGGATAAAAGTAAAGAATTTTTATATGCTTCAGGATTATTAGAAATAACAACTTATTCCTTTATAAGTCCTAAAGAATATGATAAATTTAATGTAGATGAAGAAGACGAACTTAGAAAATATGTAGAAATTATGAATCCTTTAGGGGAAGATTTTAGGTCAATGAGGACTTCATTACTCCCTAACATGATGAAGGTTATTTCAAAAAATTCTAACTATGGCATAAAATCAGGTATGTTATTTGAAATTGGAAACACATTCAGTATAGCAAAGAAAGAATTACCAAAAGAAACCAGAAAAATAAGTGTAGGTATGTATGGTGATGATTATTCTTTCTTCAGCATAAAAGGGTTACTAGAAAATTTATTTGAAAAATATGGAATAAATACAAAATTCAAAGTCGAAAAAGAACTTTCATCCTTTCACCCGGGAAGAACAGCTAAAATCATTATAGAAGACGACATAATCGGAGTAGTTGGCGAAGTTCATCCTGATGTTAGAGAAAACTATGAGATAGAAGAGAGAGTTTATACAGCAGAACTAAATCTACACAAAATCTTGAAATGGAAAGACGAAAAAAGGACATACAGTGAAATACCAAAATATCCTGCAATGACGAGAGACATATCAATAGTAGTTGATGAAGAGGTAACAGTAGGTAGTATAATTGAATTGATTGAAGATATGGGTATTGATAATTTAGAAGATGTAGAATTATTTGATGTCTACAGAGGTAGTAATATTGAAGAAAATAAGAAAAGTTTAGCTTATTCAATGATTTTTAGATCTCACGAAAGAACTTTAAAAGAGGAAGAAGTTAATAGAAGCTACGATTTAATTTTAAATAAACTTAAAAAAACTTTTAACGTTAAACTAAGATAATTGGAGATGGAAATATGCATATAAATCCAGTAGCATTTACAATATTTAATGTTGATGTAATGTGGTACGGAATACTTATTGCATCAGGAGTTATAATAGGAACTTTATTAGCCTTAAGAGAATCAAGGAGAATTGGGTTTAGAGATGAAGATTTAATTGACCTTTTAATAATAGCTATACCGTCTGCTATAGTAGGGGCTAGATTATATTATGTAATATTTCAATTTGAGTATTATAAAGATAATATTACCCAAATATTTAATATAAGAGGTGGAGGACTTGCTATTCATGGAGGAATTATAGCTGCTGTAATTGTAGGTATAATATATTGCAAGATAAGGAAGGTTAACTTCTGGCAGTTAGCAGATATTGTTGCTCCAAGTTTAATTTTGGGTCAGGCAATAGGAAGATGGGGAAATTTTATTAATCAAGAAGCCTATGGAAGAGCTACAAATCTTCCTTGGGGTATTATAGTAAATGGAGAAAAAGTCCATCCAACATTTTTATATGAGTCCTTGTGGAACGTAGTGGTATTTTTCTTTTTAGTATGGTATAGAAGAAAAAGCGGAAGAAAAGATGGAGAAGTGTTTATTCTATACGGAATACTTTATTCAGTAGGAAGATTTTTTATAGAAGGATTAAGAACAGATAGCCTTATGATAGGAGAATTAAGGGTTGCACAGTTTATAAGTATTATAATAATAGTACTACTATTAGGGATAATGATATTTAGAAGAAAAAGAAAATAAAAAAAACACAAAAAAAAATCAAGATGCCTTGATTTTTTTTTGTGTTTTTTTTATTGAAGTGGTATAATATACCCATCAAGTGGTATAATATACCCATAAGGTGGTAAGTATGTTTACAGGAGAATTTTTCCATAATATTGATAAAAAAGGAAGATTAATAATCCCTTCGAAATTCAGATATGATTTGGGAGAGAGCTTTTATTTAGGTAAGGGATTTGATAAAAGTTTATTGGTATATCCAAAAGAAACCTGGGATGTATTCACTGAAAAATTAAAAAAACTATCAATATTAAGTTCAGAACACAGATTTTTTTCAAGGAGATTTTTATCTGGCTTCACAGAATGCAGTATTGATAAGCAAGGTAGAATACTCATACCACCTAATTTAAGAGGTTATAGCGAAATGAAAGATGAAACTGTGATAATTGGAGTTTTAGATAGAATAGAAATATGGAACAAAAATAATTGGGAAGAATATTCAAAATCAGAAGACTTAGATTTCAATGAAATCGCTGAAAAAATGAATGACCTGGGATTAGACCTATAGGAGGTATATATGGAATTTTATCATAAGCCAGTTATGATGGATGAAATCATTAAAGGACTTGAAATAAAAAAAGATGGTATTTATGTTGATTGTACCTTAGGTGGCGGAGGTCATACAAAAGAAATATCTAAGTTGGCTGTAGAAGGTAAAGTTATATCAATAGATAGAGATGATGAAGCAATACAAAACTTTAAAAAAGAAAAAAATATATATAAAAACGTTATAACTGTTAAAGATAATTTTTCGAATATAGATAAAATATTAGAGGATTTAAATATCAACAAAATTGATGGTGCCTTATTAGATTTAGGTGTATCTTCATATCAACTGGATAATCCAGAAAGAGGATTCTCCTATAATGAAAATTATGCTCTTGATATGAGAATGAATAAAGATCAAAAATTGACGGCAAGGCATATAGTTAATGGATATACAAAAGATGAATTAAAAAATATTATGTACAATTATGGTGAAGAGAAATGGGCAGATAGGATAGCGGAGTTTATAGTAAAAGAAAGAGAAGAGAGATTCATAGAAACCACCTTTGATCTAGTTGAAATAATAAAAAAAGCAATTCCTAGATCAGCTAGAAAAGATGGACCACATCCTGCAAAGAGAACTTTTCAAGCTATAAGAATAGAAGTAAATAAAGAACTTGATGTTATAGAACCTACAATAAAAAAAATTGTAGATTTATTGAATGAAGGTGGAAGAATTTGTGTAATTACATTTCATTCCTTAGAAGATAGAATAGTTAAAAATACATTTAAATGGCTTGAAAAAGATTGTATTTGTCCTCCAAAACAACCAATATGCAATTGCAATAAAAAAAGACAGATTAAAATAATAACAAAAAAACCTATTGAATCTACAGAAGGAGAATTAAAGGATAATCCAAGAGCTAGAAGTGCAAAACTACGTGTAGCAAAAAAAATCTAAGGAGAAATATTATGGCAGTAGTTGAAGATACTAATGTATATAAAAAAAGAATAAAATCTAAAAACAGAGAAAAAACGAAAAATAATTCTCAAGCAAAATTTTTCTTATATTTGTTGATATGTTTTATTTTAGTCTTAACAATTATATATAATTATGCTATAATTACTCAGACAAATATGGAGATAGATGAAATTTCACGGGATATAACATCTCTAACAAAAGAAAAAGAAGACATACTTGTTTTAATTGAAAGCACAAAAAATACAGGAATAATAGAAGATAATGCGAGAACCTTTTTAGGTATGGATTACCCTGATATAAATCAAAGAGACTTTATTGAAGTATCTTATAATGATGAACCTAAGGAAGTTGCTCTTGAAAATTCAGATCAAAATACCATAGACAACATTTTTAGAAGAACATTTTCTCTAATAAGTGACTAGGAAGAATGAGGGAAGATTATGAAAAGACCAAATTTAAAAATTCGAAAGAGAATCATTTCACTAATGTTTCTCTTTTTTATTATAATTTTAGTTCTTATAGTAAGATTGGGTTATATCCAGCTTATAATAGGAGAAGAGTATAAAAAAGAAGCATATGAGCAGTGGGCGAGAGATATAACTACAAACCCTGCAAGAGGAGTAATTTATGATTCTAAGGGTAAAAAACTGAGTATGAGTATAAGTAGTGATACAGTTGTCTGTTGGCCAGATGATGTAAAAAAACTCGAGATTGATTATAGTGACATAGCAATAAATGAAGAGAATTTATTTGAAGAATTTTTTATTAAGTTAATAAATCCAAATTACGAAAAAAAAGAACCTATAGTTGAAGAAAGTGACGATAAACAAACTCCTGAGAAAATTGCAAAAACTTTAGCAGAAATTCTAGAAATGAAGGAAGAAGAAATTTATGATAAAATTACTAGTGAAGAAAACTATGTTACAATTAAAAGATGGATAACAATAGAACAAGCAAAAAAAATAAATGAGGCTGACTTAACTGGAATTAGTCTTATTGAAGACAGTAAAAGAGTTTATCCTTATGGCGATTTTCTATCACATGTATTAGGATTTACAAATATAGACCAGGTTGGTATGTACGGTATAGAAAATGTTTATAACAGAGAACTTCAAGGCATACCAAATAGAAAAATAGTTAATACTGATTCAAAAGGAAGAGTATTACCTTATGGATATGAAGAATATTTTGAAGGAGAAGAAGGATTAAATGTTGTCCTTACTATAGATGAAACTATACAGCATTTTGCAGAGGATGCTTTAGAAAGAGGATATCATGATAATAATGCTGAAAGTGCAAATATAATTATTATGAATCCGCAAACTGGAGAAATACTAGCGATGGCAGGTTTACCCGAATATGATCCAAATAATCCCAGGGAGATTCCAGAGAATGTGAATGCCGATAATTTCTCCCAAGAAGAACTACAAAATATCTGGTATAGTTATTGGAGAAACAGTGTAGTCAACGATATTTATGAACCAGGATCAACCTTTAAAATTATAACAGCGGCAATAGCATTAGAAGAAAACAGGATAAATTTAAATACTAATTTCCATTGTGATGGATATGTAACTCAAATTGAAAGTAATTCCACAATTAAATGCTGGAGATACTACAATCCTCATGGAGATCAAAATTTATATGAAGCTTTACAAAATTCCTGTAATGATGCTTTAGCTGAAATGGGATTAGCAATAGGAAAAGAAACCTTTTATGAATATTTACAAGCACTTGGATTTGGCGAAAAAACTAATATAGAATTAAATGGAGAAGCGGTAGGTATAGTAAATAAGCCAGATAATATGAAAGATGTAAATTTAGTTACCCAGTCTTTTGGACAGGGAATATCCGTAACACAACTTCAACTTGCCTCGGCATTATCAGCTGTGAGCAACGGAGGATATCTAATCGAACCTCATCTTGTTAAAAGTTTAATAGATAAAGATGGTAATATAGTTGTAGAAAAGAAACCAGAAATAATAAGAAGAGTTTTTTCAGAAGATACTTCAAATAAAATGTTGGAAGGAATGAAATCTGTTGTAAATGAAGGATCAGGTAGAAGTGCATACGTGCCAGGATACAGTGTTGGCGGTAAAACTGGTACAGCACAAAAAGTAATAGATGGAAGATATGTAGAAGGGAAATATATTACTTCTTTTGTTGCAGTTGCTCCTACTTATAATCCTGAAATATTGATTTTAATGTCTATTGATGAACCTAAAGAATCATATTATGCATCTACTATTGTAGCACCACTTATTGGAGAAATAATAGAAAACACTATGCAGTATTTAAATGTAGAGCCAAAATATGATGAAGACGAAATTGAAAAAATGGAAAAATCTTACGTTCAAGTACCAAATTTAGAAGGGTTGACAATAAAGGAAGCTAGTGAGATAATTTCTAATATTGGTCTAAAACATAATGTAACTATGGATATTTCAGAAGAGACAATAGTAAAAAAACAATATCCGGAAGAAGGTACAGAAATACTCAAAAATTCAATGATTACTTTAATTCTAAATTAAAAGAGGATAAAAATGAAAATAAAAAATATTTTAGATAAAATAGATTATATAAAATACAGTGCTAATGAAGATACAGAAGTAAACAATATCACCAATGATTCACGTGAGGTTAACGAAAATAGTGTTTTTGTTGCAGTTAAAGGATTTAAAAAAGATGGTAATACTTATATTAGCTCAGCATTAGAAAAAGGTGCAAAACTAATTATTACAGAAGATGAAAAATTTATAGAAAGAAACATACCTGTTGTACAAGTAAAGGATTCAAGAATAACTTTATCAAAATTATCAAGTATATTGAATGACGAACCTTCAAAAAAGTTAAACCTAATCGGAGTCACAGGAACAAATGGGAAAACAAGTATAACATATATACTAGACCATATATTTAGATATTATGGAAGTAAAACTGGAATCATTGGAACAATGGGAGCAGTTATAGATGGAGAAAAATTAATTCTAAACAACACTACCCCTGAATCACATCAAATCCAGGAAATTTTAAAGAAAATGTTAGAGAAAAATACTAAAAGCTGTTTTATGGAAGTATCATCTCACTCGACAGTTTTAAAAAGAGTAGAGGATTTGGACTTTAATATAGGTATATTTACAAATTTAACAAAAGATCATTTAGATTTCCATAAAAGCATGGACGAATATTATAAAGCAAAAAAAGATTTATTTTATAAATCAGGTATTAGTATAATTAATATAGATGATAACTATGGGAATAAAATGTACGAAGAATTAAAAAAAGAAAACAGAAAAGTTTACAGCTATAGTATTGATAATATATCTGATTTTAAAGCAACAATAACAGAAACAAGTATTAATGGTACTAAGTTTAAGCTGAAAGTAGATGATAAAGAAGTTGAAATTCAAATTAACACCCCTGGTAAATTCAGTGTATATAACACATTAGCTAGTATTATAGCAGCAAAAGTATCAGGAATTAGTATAGATGATATTAAAAATAGTCTAAAAAAACTAAAAGGAGTAGTAGGAAGATTTGAAATAATACCAACAAACCTTAATTGTACTGTGATATTAGACTTTGCACATACTCCAGATGGACTTGAAAAAATAATGGAAACAATAGATGAAGTAGCAAAAGGTAGAAAGGTTGTAATGTTTGGGGCTGGAGGAGAAAGGGATATTTCAAGAAGAGCTCTTATGGGAGAAGTTGCAGGAAAATATTGCGATTTTTGTTACTTAACTTCTGATAATCCTAGATATGAGGATCCTAAAAGTATTTGTGAAGAAATTGCAGAAGGTGTAAAAAAATACCATAATAATTATAAAATTATTATTGATAGAAAAGAAGCAATTAATTACATTGTTGATAATTACAAAAAAGATGATATTATTTTACTTGCAGGAAAATCAACTGAACCTTACCAAGTTATTGAAGACAAAAAAGTACCCTATGATGAAAGAGAAATTGCATTAAAAGCTATTAGATTAAAAGAAAAAAATAATTAAGGATATATTTATGTTAGAAGAAATGTTAAGAACATTATTAATAAGTTTTTTGATTAGTGTATTTATAGTTCCTATAAATATTTTAATTTTCAAAAAAATAAACTACAGACAATATATTAGACAAGAGGGACCTTCTTCCCATATGAAAAAAAGTGGAACACCAACTATGGGAGGTATAAGTATTATAATTGCTTTAATAGTTGGGATATTAATAACTTCAGAAGTCAATTATAATTTACTATTTTTTGTTATTAGTATTATAGGATTTGGAATAATAGGATTCATTGATGATTATATAAAAGTTAATATGAAAAGAAATTTAGGATTTAGTGCGATTCAAAAATTGACAGGCCAACTTATTATTTCAATAATTATTTTAGCTTTTTATATTAGAAATAATCCGAATTACTCAGAATTAATAATCCCATTTACGAGCAGAACCTTAGATATGGGTATTTTATTTATACCTTTTGGGATACTTGTAATTTTAGGATTAGTAAATAGTACAAACTTGACAGATGGATTAGATGGACTAGCTTCAAGCATAACTATAATTGTTGCTTCTGTATTAGGAATTATAATATATAAAGAATTCCCATTATTTGATTATAACAGTAGTTTATATGCTTTTGGGATAGCTGGATCATTATTAGGGTTTTTACTTTATAATAAACATCCAGCTAAAATTTTTATGGGAGACATAGGCTCCCTAGCTCTAGGAGGAGGATTAGCTTATATATTTTTAATTAATAAACTGCTGCTCTTTATACCTATTTTAGGTGGAGTTTATTTAATTGAATCTTTATCTGTTATAATACAAGTAGTATCATACAAAACAAGGAAAAAAAGAATTTTTCTAATGAGTCCTATACATCATCATTTTGAAGAATTAGGTTGGCATGAAAAAAGTATCGTCAGATTTTTTACTCTCATAACATTAGCTTTAGGATTAATAACATATATAGGGGTGTAGACTAATTATGGAAAAAATATTTAATAAAAATATACTTGTTTACGGTACTGGCATATCTGGAATAGCTGCTGTAAGAGCTTTAAATAAATTAGGAAATAAAATATTTATATACGATGACAATAAATCTTTAAATGAAATAAAAAAAATAGATGGAATAAAAAATATTAACTACAAGTTTTTTAGTGAAATTGATGAAGATTTATTAAATAGAGTAGATATTTTAGTTAAAAGCCCCAGTATATCATTAGATAACCCTGTTATTAAAAAAGCTAAATCCCTTAATATACCAGTATATAGTGATATAGAGCTTGCTTATAGAATCTCAGATAAGGATTTAATTGTAATAACAGGAACGAATGGAAAAACAACAACGACTTCATTAATTCATAAAATTTTGAATGATTTTTCAATAAAAGCAGGGATAACTGGAAATATAGGATCAGGTATACTTGAAGATGTGTTGAATAAGAAATACGAAATATTAGTTGTTGAAGCAAGTAGTTATCAATTATCTTCAATAGAATTATTCAAACCAAAAATTTCTGTTATTACTAATATTACGCCAGATCACTTAAATTGGCATGGTAATTTAGATAATTATATAAATGCTAAATTAAATATTTTTAAAAATCAAGATAGTGAAGATTATGCAATATTAAATTATGACGATGATAATATTAGAAAAAACTTAGCAAAAATCAAAGCTAATATTATATTCTTTAGTACAAAAAATAAGTTAGATAGAGGTATTTTTACAGAAAACAATAAAATATTTATTAAGTTAAATAATAATGAGGAAGTAATTGAAATAGATGAGATAAAAATACCTGGAAACCATAATATTGAAAATGTAATGGCTTCTATTGGAGTAGCAAAAGTTTTAGACATACCAATTACTCAATTTAAAAAAACAATAACTAATTTCACTGGCGTTGAACATAGATTAGAATATATAAATTCATCTGTAAAGTCAGTTTCTTTTTATAATGATTCTAAAGGAACAAATCCTGAATCCACAAAAAAAGCTATTGATGCTTTAAAAAATAATATTATTATAATTTTAGGTGGATACAATAAAAATAGCAGTTTTGATGATTTAGCAGATTATTTTCCTGAAAGTGTTAAACATGCTGTAATTTTAGGTGAAACAAAATACAACATAAAAAAATCTTTAGATAAAATACAGTTCAGTGATTATACTATAGTAGATAACCTTGAAGAAGCTGTGAATAAAGCTTTTGAAATATCAAAGAAAAATGATAAAATACTTTTATCCCCAGCATGTGCTAGTTGGGATATGTATGGTAGCTTCGAAGAAAGAGGAAGACATTTCAAGGAAATTATAAAAAAATTAGAAAAGGAAGTTAATAATGAAAAAAAACAATAAATCTATTGACTGGGTATTATTGCTTTTTATTATTATATTAGTATTAATAGGATTTATTATGGTTTTTAGTTCTAGCTATCCTGATGGGTATTATAATTTTGGAGGAAATGGCTTTTATTTTTTCGAGAAACAGGTAATAGCAGGGATATTAGGTATAGTATTAATGTTTATTGCAAGTTTTATTAATTACAAGATTTATAAAAAATTAAGTTTAGTTTTTTTGATGGTTTCATTAATAGCTGGAGTATCATTGTTTACAGCTTATGGAACTGAAGCGAATGGTGCACAAAGATGGATAAATTTAGGACCTTTAACCTTGCAACCTTCTGAAATTATAAAAGTTTCATCTATAATTTATTTAGCTTATTTATTAGAGAAAAAAAACAAAGTAATCCACAAGTTTAAGGATGGATATCTTCCAATTGTATTTTGGATTGTTTTTTTTGGAGGATTAATAGTTATACAGAAAGATTTAAGTACAAGCTTGGTTTTAGTTTTAACCTTAGGAATTATGTTTTTTATATCAGGAGCAAATTTATTTTATATTTTTACATCTATCGGGCTCCTCTCCGGAGTATCATACTATTTAGTAATGCAAGAACAGTATAGAATTGATAGAGTGACATCATTTGTAGATCCATTTAAATATAAACTATCACTTGGATGGCAGGTTGTTCAATCCTTATATGCTTTTGGTACAGGCGGATTAATTGGAGCTGGGATAGGACAAAGCCGACAGAAGTTTTTTTATATACCTGAACCCTATAATGATTTCATTTTTTCTATAATAGGAGAAGAATTTGGATATATAGGATGCATACTTGTAATTGTATGTTATATAATTGTTATATGGAGAGGTTTTAGAATTAGTATTAATGCTGATGATTTATTTGGCGCATATATAGCAGCAGGACTAACAAGTCTAATAGGGATACAAGCCTTTATTCACATAGCTGTCGTGACATCATCTATGCCACCAACTGGTATTGCACTACCCTTTATAAGTGCTGGAGGTACATCTTTGGTTATATTACTTGGTTCAATAGGAATTATTCTAAATATTTCAAAACATGCAGATATATAAGGAAGGAAATTTATGAAAATTTTGATAACAGGTGGAGGAACTGGAGGCCATATCATACCAGCTCTAGCTATATTGGAAATTATTAAAGAAAAATACATTAATTGTCAAGTTTTATATGTAGGAGGAAAAAATAGCTTAGAAGAAGAATTAGCTCAAAAAGAAGGATACGAATTTAAAGCAATAAAAACTGGATATTTAGAAAGAAAAATTATATCTTTAAATAATTTGAAAAGTATATTTAAGAATGTCTACGGTTTATTTCAATCTTTGGGAATAATAAAAAAATTCTCTCCCGATATTATAATAGGTACGGGAGGATATGTCTCTGGAACAGTAGTATTATCAGGAAAAATTCTGAAAAAAAACATAGTTATCCATGAACAAAATGCCCATCCTGGTATAACAAATAGAATAGCTGGTAAATTTGCAGATAAAATAATGATAAGTTTTAATAAAGCTTCAAATTATTTTAAAAACAAAGACAAGATTGTTTTTACTGGAAATCCAGTTAGAAAAGAAATAATGGAATCAGATTTTGAAGAATCTAGGAAATTTTTTAAATTAGATAGCAAAGATTTTTTTGTTTACTCTTTTGGAGGTAGTGGGGGACAAAGATCTATAAATAATGCTATTTTAGACTCAATTGAAGAAATAAGTAAAATTAAAAACTTAAAATGGCTCCATATAACCGGAAAGAATCATTTTAAAAAATTTGTTAGTAATATTAGTTCAAGAAATCTAAAAACACCAGAAAATTTAGTGATTAAAGATTATATGTATGATGCTCCGAAGGCTTTAAAAGCCAGCGATTTAATTATTGGGAGTGCAGGTGCAATATCCATAACTGAAATTATTTATTTAAATAAACCATGTATATTAATACCAAAAAAATACACAGCTGAAAACCATCAATACTTCAATGCTAAAGAAATTCAAGAAAGAGGAGCAGGCTACTTAATACTGGAAGATGATCTCAATAAAGAAACTTTATTAGAACATGTAAAATTATTAATGAATAATAGTCAAAAAAGAAATGAAATGATTAATAATAGCAGAAAAATTTTCAATATTGATTTTGAAAATAATATTATAAAAATTATAGATGAAATTTTAAGAAGTGAAGTAAATGAAAAATAAAAAAAACAAAAAAACAAATAAAGCTGTTATTATTTTTATTTTATTAATTTTGATTATAATAGGGTCGGGATTTATTATAATTAAAACTGATATTTTTTATATCAAAGAAATAATAGTTGAAAACAACTATGAACTGGATGATGGCTATATAATTAAAAAATCAAGTATAACAGAAAATGACAATATTTTTTTAATTAATTTAGAAAATATTAAAAGAAACTTAGAAAGTGAAATTTATATTAAAGAAGTAGAAATTAAAAGAAAATTACCAGATATACTAAAAATTAATGTTATAGAAAGAACTGGCAGAATAAACTATAGTTTTAACGATACCCATTATTTATTGGACTTTGATGGGATTGTATTAAAAGAAATAAATAAGGACGAAGAATTATTTTTAATTAAAAGTGATATAGAAATAAATAGAAAATTGGGAGAAAAAATACATTTAGACAAATCAAATATTAAGTTTGAAAAAATTCTAAATTTATCAAAATACATATATGAAAATAATGAAACATTAAATTGTCACATTTTAATGAAAAAAAATAACTTTTACTGTATAATAGAAAACAACATTTATATAAAATTAGATATTGAAGAATCTCTTGAATATCAATATGAGTTTGGATTAGATATAATTGAAAGAAGAAAAAATAAGGGAGAAACTGTTGAAGGAGTCATAGATTTTACAAAAGGGGAAAATCCAATCTATGTTGACTTTAAAGATTTGGAGGAAAATATATAATGTATAAAAAAATTTTTCTTACTGTCATCAGTATAATTTTAGGACTAGTCTTTGCATTACAATATCAAACCGTAAAAAACGAATCTGGGGAGATTATAACTACAAAGAAAGCTTCTGAACTAGCATATGAGTTGAGACAGGTAGAAGAAGAAAAAGAAAAACTATTATTGGAACTTGATGAAATAGAAGATAAGTTAAGAGAATATGAGGAAAGTACATCTATAGAAAATAGCTATATAAAAAATTTAATCGAAGAGTTAAATAAGTACAAATTAATGGCGGGAATAATAGATGTTGAAGGTGAAGGCATAATACTAACAATAGATAATCCTTCAGCAGATACACAATTTAACGATCAAACCAATAACTTAATATATAATTATGAATATCTGTTATTGATTATAAGTAATTTAAATGCTGCAGGAGCAGAGGCTATATCTATAAATGGTCAAAGATATACAAGTTATACAGAAATAGTACCTGTAGGTTCTCACTTAAATATAAATGGAGTATCTTTCGTACCACCTTTTGAAATAAAGGTAATTGGAAATAGGCAAACTTTACAGTCCGTAATAAATTTTAAAGGTGGTGTAGTTTGGGAAATGCAAAATCTAAACTACAAAATAGACATTGAATTAAAGGATAATATAAAGATTGAAAGATATATGAAACCTATTAATTTTAAGTATGCTGAGCCTATAAATGAAGATAGTTAGGTGTTAAAAATGATTATAAAAAATAAGATTTTTATATTCATAATATCTTTTTTAGTTGGCATTACAATAATGATGCAAATAAATAATGATGCGAAAAATTTTACATTTGCTAATGTACATACTGTAAATCGAATTTCAAATCAATTAAAAACAACAAATGAAGATGTAGAAGACTTAAAACAACTGATTAAAATAAAAAGTAATAAATTATATGAATATAAAGAAAATATAAATAATGATAAAGACTTAATTGAGCTACTGAAAAGAGAAATTATTAATGCAAAAGTAAGGGCAGGATTAACGGACTTAAGAGGAGAAGGTATCTTAATAAGAATGAATGATAATCCTGAAGATACAGGAAATAATATAAACTTCGATATAGTACATGATGTTGATTTAAGTGTAATTGTTAATGATTTGATAAATGCAGGAGCAGAAGCCATTTCAATTAACGGCAAGAGGGTTGTAAGCATTTCAGAAATTGTGTGTGTGGGGCCTTTAATAAAGGTAAATGGAGAAGGTATAGCAGCGCCATTTGTGATTAAAGCAATAGGAAATAAAGAGAATTTGGCAGCTTCTATTAATGCACCTAATACTTATGGATATAAAATAAAAAATTATTACGGAATAGAAGTAACAACATTGGAAAGTGAACATATTTTAATACCTAAATATAATGTTGAAGTAAATATAAATACGGCAAAACCAATTTTGGAAGAAGGTGAATAGATGTTTTACTCAATATTAGGACTTATATTAGGATTGCTAATAGGTCTTAACTTAACAATTACATATAGTACAGTTTTTACACTATATATTACAATATCTATTTTGATATTTTTGAATGGGATATTTAGAGTGATGAATAAGAAAGAAATGGTAGTACATAAAGAAGTATTATTACTAGGATTTGAAATATTAATCTCTTCTTTGATTGCCTTTCTTGGTGAAATTTTAGGAATATCCTTATATCTTGCTGTAATATTGGCTTTTGGTATAAAGATATTTGAAAATTCTACAATTTTCATTAAGAATATTATTAAATATTGAATTGATAAAAAAGAAAAATATGTTATACTAAATTTAAAATGAGAGAATTTTGGGAGGTAAAAATGTTTGAATTTGATATAGATCCAGCTAACTTAGCAAAAATAAAAGTTATAGGAGTTGGAGGTGGTGGTAACAACGCTGTTAATAGAATGATAGATGCTGATGTTAAAGGAGTCTCTTTTACAGCAGTTAACACAGATAAGCAAGCCTTATTAAACTCTAAAGCAGAGCAAAAGATACAAATAGGAGAAAAGCTGACTAATGGGTTAGGAGCCGGATCTGATCCTTCTATAGGAAAGGACGCGGCAGAAGAAAGTAAAAGTGAACTATCCGAAATACTAGATAACTCAGACATGGTTTTTATAACAGCAGGAATGGGTGGTGGAACAGGAACAGGAGCAGCACCTTATATAGCGCAGTTATCAAAGGAAAGAAGTATATTGACAGTGGCAGTTGTTACAAAACCATTTACTTTCGAAGGTAAAAAAAGGAAAGAAAATTCAGAACTTGGTGTTGAAAACTTAAGAAAAGTTGTAGATACTCTCATAATTATTCCTAATGATAAATTATTGGAAATTACTGATAAAAAAGCCTCTTTATTAGAAGCATTCAATATTGCAGATGATGTTTTGAAGCAAGGTATACAAGGGATTTCAGATTTAATAGCTATTCCTGCAGTTATAAATTTAGATTTTGCAGATGTAAAAACTATTATGGACGGTCAAGGATTAGCACATATGGGAATAGGTTTTGCAAATGGAGAGAATAGAGCTGTAGATGCTGCAAAACAAGCAATAAAAAGTCCTTTATTAGAAACATCCATTAATGGTGCAAGAGGAGTATTAATTAATATAACAGGAGGAAATGACTTAGGAATACATGAAGTAAATGAAGCTGCTGAAATAATTACGGAATCAGCCGACCCAGAAGCTAATATTATCTTTGGAGCAAATATAGATGATGAATTAGGTGATTCCATTAAAGTAACTGTAATTGCAACAGGGTTTTCAGAAGGTATTCAAAGAAAAATAAAACTTAAAGAATCAGAACCCAATGAAGAAACAAAGTCTGAAGAAGAATTAATAAATTGGGATGATGATGATTTAAATATTCCTGATTTTATAAATAAAGATGAACTTTATAAAATAGAAAACGAATAGACTACTTAAGTAGTCTATTTAATATTAAGAGAGGTGTTTTATGAATTGTCCTTTTTGTGATTATCCGGAAACAAAGGTTATAGATACAAGACCAACTGATGAAGGCCAAAAGATTAGACGTAGAAGAGAATGTCTCTCCTGCAAAAAGAGATTTACTACCTACGAAAAAGTTGAGAATATACAGCTTATAGTTATAAAAAAAGATAAAACAAGAGAATCTTTTGACAGAAATAAAATTGTTAATGGGATTATTAAAGCCTGTGAAAAAAGGTCGATTCCTTTAAAAAGTATAGAAGAAATAGTAGATAAAATAGAAAAATCAATATTGAATGATATGGAAAATGAAATATCGTCATATAAAATAGGCGAGATGGTAATGAAAGAGTTAAAAAACATAGATGATGTTGCCTATGTAAGATTTGCATCAGTATATAGGGAATTTAAAGATATAAACACATTTATGGATGAATTAAAAAAGATGCTAAATAAAAATTAAAATAAATCAATTTAAGCTTACTGAAAAATAATTATGTAAACATAAAATCGGTTTTTTCAAAAATAGGAGATAGATATGCCCGAGAATATATTAGTAATTGATGATGAAATCAATATATTAGAATTGATTAAGTTTAATTTAGAACTAAACAATTATAGTGTAACTACTTCTTTAAATGGGAAGGATGGAATAGAAAAAATTAAAACTCAAAAATTCGATCTTATAATTCTAGACTTAATGATGCCTGAAATAGATGGAATTCAAGTATGTAAATTTGTAAGAGGAAATAACACATATAAAAATATTCCCATAATAATGTTAACGGCTAAAGGTACGGAAACGGATAAAATTTACGGATTGGAAATTGGCGCAGATGACTACATAACTAAACCATTTAGTGTTAAAGAACTTAATGCCAGAGTTAAGGCTTTATTAAGAAGGAGTTATTTAGGCCCTGGTAATAATAAAAAAAAGATAAGAGTTAATAATATGATTATTGATACAGAAGAACATTTAGTAAAATTATTTGATAACGAAATTAAGTTAACACTAAAAGAGTATGAAGTGCTTTTAATGTTAGCTAAAAATAGAGGCAAAGTATTATCAAGAGATAAACTACTTAATGAAATTTGGGGTTATGATTATATCGGAGAAACTAGAACAGTGGATGTCCATATAAGGCACCTTCGAAAAAAAATAGAAGAACATGATAAGGATAAAGAATATATAGAGACTATAAGAGGAGTAGGATATAAAATAAAATAATATGAAGAAAAATATTTTTTTAAAAATTATAGTTTTAATATTATTATTTAGTGTCATAACCTCTTTATTTTTAATAACATATCTGAGAAATTCTTATACTGATGAAAAGGTAGAAGAGTTAAAAAATTATGCAAATTATTTCAAGGTTGTTTTGAAAGACAAAGATTATGAAAATATAGAAAAATATTTAAGTCAATATGATAGTATAAAAA